>Ga0209257_1000108_pt1 | contig 240229 bp, 266 predicted proteins | sample AraplaCvi_mCL_r2_FD_184277 | JGI IMG/M metagenome (GOLD analysis project Ga0209257, IMG submission 184277) | Arabidopsis root microbial communities from North Carolina, USA - plate scrape MF_Cvi_mCL_r2 (SPAdes) (version 2) | ecosystem: Host-associated > Plants > Roots > Endosphere | place... | reverse complement strand
CTCGGGCCACACGCTCAAGCACGTGGTCGCCGCCTTCGCTGCCCCGCCCGTGCTGTTCGCGCTGGGGTCGCAGGCGCGGCGGCAGAATGGACGCTCCGTGGCGGCGCAGTCCGCCTGAGCAGGAGGAGAACAGAGTGAACGACAACGTCGCGGTGGCCGATCCCGTCCTGGCGGGCGCCGCCCCGGAACATCCCAACCAGTTCGCCCTGCTGAAGCAGCGGCGCTTCGCCCCCTTCTTCTGGACGCAGTTCGCGGGCGCGGCCAACGACAACCTGTTCAAGTTCGCCTTCACGGTACTGGTCACCTACCAGCTGCAGGTGTCCTGGCTGTCGGCGGAGATGGCGGGCCTGGTGATCGGCGCCGTGTTCATCCTGCCCTTCCTGCTGTTCTCGGCCACCAGCGGGCAGCTGGCCGACAAGTACGACAAGCGCGGCCTGATCCGGTTCGTGAAGTGGCTCGAGGTCGGCATCATGGTCCTGGCGGCCATCGGCTTCTTCGGCGCCAACGTCCCCATCCTGCTCGGGTGCACCTTCCTCATGGGGCTGCACTCCACGCTGTTCGGGCCGGTGAAGTTCGCGTACCTGCCGCAGCACCTGGGCGAGCGCGAGCTCACCGGCGGCAACGGCATGGTGGAGATGGGGACCTTCATCGCCATCCTGCTGGGGACCATCGCGGGCGGCCTGGTCATCGCCATCCCGCAGGTCGGGCCGCACTGGGTGGGCGCCAGCTGCATCGCGCTGGCGCTCGTGGGCCGCCTCGCGGCGCAGTGGATCCCGCTGTCGCCTTCGACCGACCCGGGCCTGAAGATCAACTGGAACCCGGTCAGCGAGACCTGGCGCAACCTGAAGCTCGCCCACGGCAACGTCGTGGTGTTCCGCTCCCTGCTGGGGATCAGCTGGATGTGGTTCTTCGGCGCCGTGTTCCTCAGCCAGTTCCCGAGCTTCTCCAAGGAAGTGCTGCACGGCGACGAGCACGTGGCCTCGCTGCTGCTGCTGGTGTTCTCGATCGGCATCGGCGTCGGCTCGCTGCTGTGCGAGATCCTCTCGCGCCGCCACGTGGACATCGGCCTGGTGCCCCTGGGCGCGATCGGCATGACCGTGTTCGCGGTGGACCTGTACTTCGCCTCGCGCGGCCTGCCGCCGTCTGCACAGCTGCTGGCGGTGGGGCAGTTCGTCGCGGTGCCGGCCCACTGGCGCGTGATGGCGGACCTGGCGCTGCTGTCGCTGTTCGCGGGCCTGTACTCGGTGCCCATGTACGCGCTGATCCAGCTGCGTGCGCAGCCCACGCACCGCGCCCGCATCATCGCGGCCAACAACATCCTCAACGCGCTGTTCATGATCGCGAGCTCGGTGATCGCCGGCGCGCTGCTGGGCGCGGGCGCGAGCATCCCGCAGATCTTCCTCGCGGTGGGCATCGCCAACGCGGTGGTCGCCGGCTACATCTTCCTGCTGGTGCCGGAGTACCTGCTGCGCTTCGTGGCCTGGGTGGTCACGCGCCTGGTCTACCGCTTCCGCGTGCGCGGCGACCAGCACATTCCCGTGGCGGGCCCGGCGATCCTCGCCTGCAACCACGTGAGCTTCGTCGACGCGGTGCTGCTGATGGGGGCGAGCCCGCGGCCGATGTACTTCATGATGGACCACCGCATCTTCCAGGTGCCGGTGCTGGGCTGGCTGTTCCGCCTCGCGAAGGCGATCCCCGTCGCGTCCCGCCAGGACGACCCCGCCGTCTACGAGGCCGCGTTCGCGCGGGCCGCGCAGGTGCTGCGCGAAGGCGACCTGCTGGCCATCTTCCCGGAAGGCGCGATCACGCGCGACGGCCAGCTGCAGCCCTTCAAGGGCGGGATCATGAAGGTGCTGGAAGAAGCGCGCGCCAACGGCATCACCCCGCCGGTGGTGCCGATGGCGCTGACCAACCTGTGGGGATCGTTCTTCAGCCGCATCGAGAAGGAAGGCGCGATGGTGCGGCCTTTCCGGCGCGGCCTGTTCAACCGGGTGGGCCTCAACGTGGGCAGCCCGGTCCCGGCGGCGCAGGTGCAGCCGGAGCTGCTGCAGCAGCGCGTGGCGCAGTTGCTGGCGGACTGAGTTCCTCCCGGCGAGAGAAAGGCGGCCCGCGGGCCGCCTTTCTTTTGGTCCGTGCGCTTGCAGCAGCGGTATCGCCCTTCGATACCCGTGGCGGACAACTTCGCTCCTTCGTGGCAAACCGGGCGCCTCTCGCGAGACCGCCGACCACACTGCATCCCGTGTTCAACACCTCCCAGAGGTTCTCGATGCAAGTGCTGATCCAACGCGATACGCGGGCCTGGCAGATGCAGGTCTGGATGTCCTTCGCGCTCTCCGTCTTCCTGTGCGGCGTGGGCCTGGCCTGGCTGCCGGGGCGCGATCTCGATCGCGCGTTCATGGTGATGGGCTACGTGTTCTGCCTCTCGGCCGCCTTCGTGCTGGCGAAGTTCGTGCGGGACCAGGAGCAGGCGCGGCGCGAGCGCAAGCCGGCCGACACGCCGCTGTTCGGCCTGGTGGTGTGGTCCGGTTTCGCCCTGGCCATGGGCCTGACGGGGTGGGGCCTGTTGCGCATGGAGATCAGCGGGACCTACAAGGCCTTCCTCGCGGTGAGCTGGCTGTACCTGATCACGTGCACCTTCACCCTGGCCAAGACCCTGCGCGACCGCCACGAGGCCGACCTCGCGGAAGCGCGCCTGGGCCGCAACGAGCAATGAACCGGGGAGCAACCATCATGCGACACACCATCCTGTCCTGCGCTCTCGCCGCCAGCGTGCTGCTGCCGGCCGCCGCGCGCGCCCACAACGACATCTCGACCCTCAGTGCGCTGTCGGCGGTGCCGGTCGCCTCCGTGGTGGGCACCGCCAGCATCGCGGCCGGCGCCATCGTCGTCGTGCCGGTGGCGCTGTCCACCGCGGGCGCCGTGCTGGTGGTGAAGACCGTGGAGGTGAGCGCGCGCGGCACGGTCTACGTGCTCGAGCGCGCCTCCGATGGCGCCCGCGTGAGCATCGAGGTCGCCGGTCGCGGCGTCGAAGCGAGCGCCTTCGCGGTGGGGACGTCCGTCACGGTCACCGTCCTCGACTCCGGCGTGCTGCTGTCGACCGCCGGCGAAGTGCTGGCCTTCCTGCCGAATGCGCTCGGGCAGGCGCTGCTCTACGACGAACGGGTGACGCGATGAGGGCCGCCCTGCGACGCCACGCCGTCCTCGCGGCACTCCTGCTGGCGATGGCGCTCTTGCTCCCGCCGGCGGCCTGGGCGGGCCGCTCGTGCGAGGCGCACCCGCCCACCCCGGCATCGGTTGCGAGCGGCCTGCGCCTGGCGCAGCGCACGTACGAGGCCCTGGAAGCGCAGTACGTGCGCGACGGCACCCAGGTGGTGCTGCTGGCCCGCGCCGGCCGCGACCTGTCGAAGCACGGGCTGCGCTACTCGCACCTGGGCATCGCGTTCCGCTCGCGGGACGCGCAGGGCCGGCCCACCTGGCGCGTGCTGCACAAGCTCAATGCCTGCGGCACTGCGACGGCCGACCTGTGGCGCCAGGGCCTGGGCCCGTTCTTCCTGGACGACCTGTGGCGCTACGAGACTGCCTGGGTCGTGCCGACGCCGGAGGTGCAGCGCCAGCTGCTGGCGCTGCTGGCCGACGACGCCCGCGCCGTGCGCCTGCACCAGCGTCCCTACAGCATCGTGAGCTACGCCTGGGGGCAGCGCTACCAGCAGTCCAACCAGTGGGCGCTGGAGACGCTGGCGATGGCAGTCGAGCCGGCCGCGAACACGCGCGAGCGGGCGCAGGCCTGGTTGCGCCTGCGCGGCTACGAACCGACGGCGCTGCACCTGGACGCGCTCACGCGCCTGGGTGGCCGGATCTCCTCGGCCAACGTTGCTTTCGACGACCATCCGGATGCCAAGCGCTTCCGGGACCGCATCGAAACCGTGACGGTGGACTCGATTTTCACTTGGATGCAACGCGCCGGGCTTGGCGGCGCCCCGGTCCGGCTGCAAGATGACGACGCAACGACAAGACAAAGGGGACTCCCATGAGCAAGGCCTTGCGCCTGTCGGAGAAATGGTTCCGCCGCGGCCTGTGGCTGGTGGCGCTGGTGTTCGCGAGCTTCCTGATCGGGCTGGGCAGCACCATCGTGGGCGACCTGCCGAGGGTGGAGAAGCCGCTCGCGGTCGACGACTTCCTGGACAAGGCCGCGGCCGACCGCCTGCGCGCCGCGATCCAGCAGTCGCAGGCCACGACGCGGGAGGCGCAGGATGCGCGCGACCAGGCGCGGCTGAAGCGCCGCGTCGCCGAGGCCGACACCCAGGCCGCGCGCGAGAGCTTCCAGAACTGGCTGGCGACGCGGCGCGCCACGCAACTGTCCGAGCAGGACCCGGAAGTGATCGCGCGCACCCAGGGGCTGGACCGCCTGAAGCAAGCCGAGCGCACCGCGCAGGCCGCGGAGCAGCGGCAGGACCAGGTGCTGCTCGATGCGCGCCAGGCCGAGGCACGCGCACGCCAGCAGCTGCAGGAGATGCAGGACGAGGCCTACCGCAAGATGAACGTGGAGGCGCGCCGGGTCGAACTGCGCGTGTTCCTCTATCGGCTGGCGCTCACGCTGCCGCTGCTGGTCGTGGCCGGCTGGCTGCTGCGCAGGAAGCGCCATTCGACCTGGTGGCCTTTCGTGTGGGGCTTCGTCCTGTTCGCCCTGTTCGCGTTCTTCGTGGAGCTGGTACCCTACCTTCCGAGCTACGGCGGCTACGTGCGCTACATCGTCGGGATCATCGTCACGGTGGTCGTCGGGCGGCAGGCGATCGTCGCGCTGAACCGCTACCTGGAGCGGCAGAAGGCGGCGGAGCAACTGCCCGATGCGCAGCGGCGAGAGGAACTGAGTTACGACACCGCGCTGGCCCGCCTGGCCAAGGGCGTCTGTCCGGGCTGCGAGCGGCAAGTGGACCTGCGCAACGAGAAGATCGACTTCTGCCCGCACTGCGGCATCGGGCTGTTCGATCGCTGCCGGCAGTGCGCGTCGCGCAAGAGCGCGTTCTCGAAGTTCTGCCATTCGTGTGGAACGGCAGCAGGCAGAGGGCCGTTCACCCGCTTGCTTCCCGATGCGGCTTGATCGGTGGGGTTCGCTGCGCTCACCGCCACCCTACGAAGGGCGTCGTAGGGTGGCGGTGAGCGTCAGCGAACCCCACCGCAGAGCCCTCAAACCCCCCGCCGCCGGTCCTGCCTGAACGCCTGCGCGAACGCCGCGAAGCGCCCGGCATCGAGCGCTTCGCGGATCTCGCGCATCAGGTTCAGGTAGTAGTGCAGGTTGTGGATGGTGGCCAGCATGGGCCCCAGCATCTCCCCGCAGCGATCGAGGTGGTGCAGGTAGGCGCGCGAGAAGCCGCCGCTCACGGTGCCGTCGGGACGCGCGATGCCCTTGCACGTGTAGCAGGTGCAGGTTTCGTCGAGCGGGCGTTCGTCGGTGCGATGCTTCGCGTTGCGGATCTTCAGGTCGCCGAAGCGCGTGAAGAGGTGGCCATTGCGCGCGTTGCGCGTGGGCATGACGCAGTCGAACATGTCCACGCCTTGCGCCACGCCTTCGACGAGGTCCTCGGGCGTGCCCACGCCCATCAGGTAGCGGGGCTTGCCCGCGGGCAGTCGGTGCGGCGTGTGCGCCATGATGCGCAGCATGTCCTCCTTGGGCTCGCCCACGCTGACGCCGCCGACGGCGTAGCCGGGGAAGTCCATCTCGACGAGGGCCTGCAGCGATTCCTCGCGCAGGTGCTCGAACATGCCGCCTTGCACGATGCCGAACAGGGCGTTCGGGTTCTCCAGCCGCGCGAACTCCGCCTGGCAGCGCACCGCCCAGCGGCGCGACAGCTCCATGGAGAAGCGCGCCTCCGCCTCGGTGGTGAAGTGCCCCTTGGTCTCGTAGGGCGTGCACTCGTCGAACTGCATGACGATGTCCGAGTTGAGCACGGTCTGGATCTGCATCGAGACCTCGGGCGTGAGGAACAGGCGGTCGCCGTTGACGGGCGAGGCGAACTTCACGCCTTCCTCGCTGATCTTGCGCATCTCGCCCAGGCTCCAGACCTGGAAGCCGCCGGAGTCGGTGAGGATCGGCTTGTCCCACTGCTCGAAGCGGTGCAGGCCGCCGAACTGCTTCAGCACGTCGAGGCCGGGGCGCATCCACAGGTGGAAGGTGTTGCCCAGGATGATCTGCGCGCCCATCTCCTCCAGAGAGCGCGGCATCACGCCCTTGACCGTGCCGTAGGTGCCCACGGGCATGAAGATGGGCGTCTGCACCACGCCGTGATTGAGGGTGAGGCGGCCGCGGCGCGCGAGGCCCTCGGTCTTCAGGAGTTCGAAGTTCAGCATGTCGTGAGGATCCCGGCGAGCGCGGCAACGAGCTGCTCGCACTGTTCGCGCGTTCCGATGGTGATGCGCAGGAAACGGTCCGTCCGCGGACCCGGAAAGTGCCGCACGAGGATGCGGCGTTCGCGCAGCTGGCCCAGCAGCTCCGCGCCCGCGCGCGAGGGGTGCCCGGCGAACAGGAAGTTGGCGTGCGACGGGACCACGTCGAAGCCGAGGCGGGCCAGCTCGCCGGCCAGCCATTCGCGGGTGGCGATCACCTGCGCCCGCGTGTGCTCGAAGTGCGCGCCGTCCTGCAGCGCCGCCGCGGCGCCCGCTTGCGCCAGCCGGTCGAGCGGATAGGAATTGAAGCTGCCCTTGACGCGTTCCAGGGCCTGCAGCAGCTGCGGCTGGCCCACGGCGAATCCGACGCGCAGGCCGGCGAGGCTGCGCGACTTGGACAGCGTCTGCGTGACGAGCAGGTTGGGATGTTCGGCGACCAGCGGAATCGCGGACTCGGCGCCGAAGTCGACATAGGCCTCGTCGACCAGGACGACGGACTCCGGATTCGCGTCCAGGAGCTTGCGGATGTCCGCGCGCGCCAGCGCGCGCCCGGTCGGGGCGTTCGGGTTGGGCAGGACGATGCCGCCGTTCGGGCGGGCGTAGTCCTGCACCCGCACGCCGAAGCGATCGTCCAGCGGCACTGCCTCGAACGCGATGCCGTACAGGCGGCAATACACCGGGTAGAAGCTGTAGGTGACGTCGGGAAAGAGGACCGGCCGGCCTTCGTGCTTCAGCAAGCCGAGGAAGGCATGCGCCAGCACCTCGTCGGAGCTGTTGCCGGCGAACACGCGGTCGCGGGGAATGCCGTGCACGCGGCCGAAGGCTTCGCGCAGCCGCGTGCTGTCCGGGTCCGGGTACAGCCGCAAGTCTTCGTTGCTGGCGTTCCGGATCGCCTCCAGCGCCGCCGGCGAGGGCGGGTAGGGATTCTCGTTGGTATTGAGCTTGACCAGCCCCGCCACCGCGGGCTGCTCGCCCGGCACGTAGGGGCGGATGCCGGCGATTCCGTCGCTCCAGAACTTGTCCATGGTTTCCGTCATTGTCCGGGCCTCGCTGCGCGGGAGAGCAACATCGCGTCGCCGTAGCTGAAGAAGCGGTACTTCGCAGCGATGGCCCGGGCGTAGAGGTCCATCACGTGCCCGTAGCCGGCGAAGGCGCTGACCAGCATCATGAGGGTGGACTTCGGCAGATGGAAGTTCGTGAGCAGCAGGTCGACCTGGCGGAAGGCGAAGCCCGGCGTGATGAAGATGTCGGTGTCCCCGCTGGCCTGGCCGCTGCGGGCCCAGGACTCCAGGGTGCGCACGGTGGTCGTGCCCACCGCCACGAGCCGGCCGCCGCGCGCGCGCAGGCGGGCGATCGCTTCCTGGGTGGCCTGGGGCACCTGGTACCACTCGCTGTGCATGCGGTGCTGCGCGATGTCCTCGGTCTTGACCGGCTGGAAGGTGCCGGCGCCCACGTGCAGCGTCACGCTGGCCCGCCGGACGCCGCGGGCGTCCAGCGCCGCGAGCACCGCCTCGTCGAAGTGCAGGGCCGCCGTGGGCGCGGCGACCGCGCCGGGGTTGCGGGCGAACACCGTCTGGTACCGCTGCGCGTCTTCGGCCGTGCCGGCGTGTTCGATGTACGGCGGCAGGGGCACGTGGCCGTGCCGCTCCATCAGCGCGTACGGGTCGTCGCTGAAAGCGAAGCGGAAGAGCGGGCCGTCTTCGTCGGGATACCGACCGAGGAGCGTCGCGGTGAAGCCGCCGTCCATGCGCAGCTCGGTCCCCACGGGCGGCTTCTTGCTCACCTTCATGTGGGCGACGACTTCGCGGCCGGCGAGGACCCGCTCCACCAGCAGTTCCAGCTTGCCGCCGGTCGGCTTCTCGCCGAACAGGCGGGCCTTCACCACCTGGGTGTCGTTGAACACCAGCAGGTCGCCGGGGGCCAGCAGGCCCGGAAGCTCGCGGAAGATGCGGTCGACCGCCGTCGGGCCCGTGCCATCCAGCAGGCGCGAGGCGCTGCGTTCGGCGGCGGGATGCTGGGCGATGAGGTCGGGAGGCAGGGCGAAATCGAAATCGCCCAGGGAATATTGGCGCATTGCTCGAGGGCCGGACGGACCCGTTCCAAGTAACGGGCAGAATTGTCCCATGCCCGAGAACAAGGCGTTGACCGAGCCGCAGAAAGCCCTGGCCAAGATGGGCCTGGCGCGGGACATCGACCTCGCCTTGCACATTCCCCTTCGCTACGAAGACGAGACCCGCATCGTGCAACTGCGCGACGCGCGCGAGGGCGACACTGTGCAGATCGAAGCGACGGTGACGGAGAGCCAGGTGCAGTACCGGCCCCGGCGCCAGCTGGTGGTGACGGTCGACGACGGCAGCGACACCTGCGTGCTGCGCTTCTTCAGCTTCTACCCTTCGCAGCAGAAGGCGTTGTCGCCGGGTGCGCGGCTGCGCATCCGCGGCGAGCTCAAGGGCGGATTCCTCGGGTGGCAGATGGTGCATCCGAACTACAAGGCCGCCGGCGGCGAACTGCCCAATGCACTCACGCCGGTGTATTCGACGGTCGCGGGCCTGCCGCAGCCCTATCTGCGCAAGGCGGTGGCGAGCGGGCTCGCGCGCGCCGACCTGTCGGAGACCATTCCGGGCGACGCGCCACCCGTGCCGGGGAACGCCACCCGCTGGAGCCTGCGCGAGGCCCTGCAGTTCCTGCACCATCCGACGCCGGAGGTGTCGCTCGCCGCGCTCGAAGACCGCACGCACCCCGCGTGGCTGCGCCTGAAGGCGGAGGAACTGCTGGCGCAGCAGCTGTCGCAGGTGGAGAGCCGGCGCGCCCACGACGCCCTGAACGCGCCTGCGCTGCAGGCCCGCCCCGGCGGGCTGCACGAGCAGCTGCTCGCGGCACTGCCCTTCCAGCTCACGGGAGCGCAGCGGCGCGTGAGCGAGGAGATCGCCCAGGGCCTGGTGCGGGAGCGCCCCATGCACCGCCTGCTCCAGGGGGACGTCGGCTCCGGCAAGACCATCGTCGCCGCCCTGGCTGCCGCAATCGCCATCGATGCCGGCTGGCAATGCGCCCTGATGGCGCCCACCGAGATCCTGGCGGAGCAGCATTTCCGCAAGCTGATTGGCTGGCTCGAACCACTGCTCGCGCCGCGCGGGCTGCGCGTGGCCTGGCTCACCGGCAGCCAGCGCAAGAAGGAACGCGGCGAGATGCTGGAGCTCGTTGCCAGCGGCGAAGCCGCCCTGGTGGTGGGCACGCATGCCGTGATCCAGGAGCAGGTGCAGTTCAAGGCCCTGGCGCTGGCCGTCATCGACGAACAGCATCGCTTCGGCGTGGAGCAGCGCCTGGCCTTGCGCTCGAAAATGCGTCGTCCCCGCGAAGGCGGGGACCCAGCGCTTCCGGGAGCCCTGGATTCCCGCCTTCGCGGGAATGACGACGCCTGGGAGCCTCACCTCCTCATGATGTCGGCGACGCCCATTCCGCGCACCCTGGCCATGAGCTACTACGCGGACCTGGACGTCTCCACGATCGACGAACTGCCGCCCGGCCGCACGCCCGTGGTCACCAAGCTGATTTCCGACAGCCGCCGCGACGAGGTGATCGAGCGCATCCGCGGGCAGCTGGCGCAGGGCCGCCAGGTGTACTGGGTCTGTCCGCTGATCGAGGAAAGCGAAACGCTGGACCTCACCAATGCCACCGCGACGCACGAACAACTGAGCGAAGCGTTGCCCGGCGTGATGGTGGGCCTGCTGCATTCACGCATGCCCGTGCCGGAAAAGAAGGCGGTGATGTCCCTCTTCACCGGCGGCCAGATGGGCGTGCTGGTGTCGACCACGGTGATCGAAGTGGGCATCGACGTGCCCAACGCCTCGCTGATGGTGATCGAGCATGCCGAGCGCTTCGGCTTGTCGCAGTTGCACCAGCTGCGCGGGCGCGTCGGCCGCGGCGCGGCGGCATCGGCCTGCGTGCTGCTCTATTCCGCGGGCGACAGCGGACGGGTCGGCGAGACGGCCCGGGCCCGCCTGAAGGCGATGGCGGAAACCGGCGACGGCTTCGAAATCGCGCGCCGCGACCTCGAGATCCGCGGACCCGGCGAGTTCCTCGGCTCCCGCCAGTCCGGCGCGCCGCTCCTGCGTTTCGCGGACCTGGCCACCGACACGGCCCTGCTCGCCTGGGCCCGCGAGGTGGCGCCCCTGCTGCTGGATCGCCACCCCGCCCTGGCGGAGCGCCACGTGGGCCGCTGGCTCGGCGGGCGGCAGGACTACCTGAAGGCTTGACGGCCGTCCGAGCCCTTGCTGCATATTTGGACGAGAATCCGAGGGGTGCCGCCATGACGCTCACAGAACTCAAATACATCGTCGCCGTCGCCCGCGAGAAGCATTTCGGCCGTGCCGCCGAAGCGTGCTTCGTCTCGCAGCCGACGCTTTCGGTCGCGATCAAGAAGCTCGAGGATGAGCTGGAAGTGAAGCTCTTCGAGCGCAGTGCCAACGAGGTCTCGGTGACGCCCCTGGGCGACGAGATCGTGCGGCAGGCCCAGAGCGTCCTGGAACAGGCAGCCGCGATCAAGGAGATCGCCAAGCGCGGCAAGGACCCGCTGGCCGGCCCGCTGCGCCTGGGCGTGATCTACACGATCGGTCCCTACCTGCTGCCGGACCTGGTGCGCCAGGCGATCGCGCGGACGCCGCAGATGCCGCTGATGCTGCAGGAGAACTTCACCGTGCGCCTGCTGGAGATGCTGCGCACCGGCGAGATCGACTGCGCGATCATGGCCGAACCCTTCCCGGACACGGGACTCGCGATCGCGCCGCTGTACGACGAGCCCTTCATGGCGGCGGTGCCGAGCAACCACCCGCTGGCGGAGCGCAAGGACATCACCGCGGAGGAGCTGAAGCAGGAAACGATGCTGCTCCTGGGCACCGGCCACTGCTTTCGCGACCACGTGCTGGAGGTGTGCCCGGAGTTCGCGCGCTTCTCCAGCGACGCCGAGGGCATCCGCAAGAGCTTCGAGGGCTCGTCGCTGGAAACGATCAAGCACATGGTTGCCGCCGGCATGGGCGTCACGCTGGTGCCGCGCCTGTCCGTTCCCAAGGAGGCGTTCGCCGCCAAGCCCAAGCGGCGCAGCGACGACCAGGCCTTCGTCAAGTACATCCCGTTCGAGGGCGACCCGCCGAGCCGGCGCGTGGTGCTGGCCTGGCGCCGGAGCTTCACGCGCTACGAGGCCATCGCCGCCCTGCGCAACGCCATCTACGCCTGCGAGCTGCCGGGCGTGAAGAGACTGTCATGAGAGAAGCAAGCACCACTCCCCTGGCCAAGCCGTACCAGCCGGGCATCTTCGAACCCATCCCGCCCGTGGCGCGCTACGTGAACTTCGTGCTGCGCAATGCCGCGGTCGATGCCGCCGCGGTCAAGGAGGCGCTCACGCGCCTGACGCCGCTCGTCAACGGCAGCGACGTGGTGGTGGGCATCGGGCCTTCGCTGGTGAAGGCGCTGGGTGCCGACATCCCCGGCCTGCACGAATTTCCGGACTTCTCGCGCGGCGACATCCGCGTCCCGGTCACGCCCGGCACGTTGTGGTGCTGGCTGCGCGGCTCGGACCTGGGCGACCTGCTGCACGTCACGCGCAAGGTGCAGAAGGCGCTGGCGCCGGCGTTCAGCGTGCGCCACGTGGTCGATGCCTTCCGCCACGCCTGGAAGGAGGGCGGCCACGGCAGCGACCTCACGGGCTTCGAGGACGGCACCGAGAACCCGGAAGGCGAGGCCGCCGAGGAGGCCGCCTTCGCGCATGGCGCCGGGGACGGCATCGACGGCTCCAGCTACGTCGCCGTGCAGCAATGGGAGCACGACCTCGACGCGTTCGAGGCGCTGGAAGACCAGGCGCGCGATTTCCACATCGGCCGGCGGCTGGCGGACAACGAGGAACTCGAGGACGCGCCCGAGACGGCGCACGTGAAGCGCACGGCGCAGGAAAGCTTCGATCCCGAAGCCTTCCTGCTGCGCCGCTCCATGCCCTGGATGGCGAGCATGCACGCGGGGCTGATGTTCGTCGCCTTCGGCAAGTCGCACCAGGCCTTCGAGCAGCAGATGCGCCGCATGGCGGGCCACGACGACGGGATCGTCGATGCGCTGTTCGGGATCTCGAAGCCGGTGAACGGCGCCTACTACTGGTGCCCGCCGATGCGCGAGGGCCGCCTCGACCTGCGCCGGTTGGGGCTCGGCGTGGCGTGAACGGCGTGAATGAGAAAGCCCGCCGCTACCTCGACCTGATCCGCTGGAACCGTCCCGCGGGCTGGCTGCTGCTGCTGTGGCCTTCGCTGGCCGCGCTGTGGATCGCGGCCGGCGGGTTTCCCGGCTGGCACCTGCTCGTCGTGTTCACGCTCGGCACGATCCTGATGCGCAGCGCCGGCTGCTGCGTGAACGACGTCGCCGACCGCGAGTTCGACCGGCACGTCAGGCGCACGGCGCAGCGGCCGGTGACCACCGGCGCGGTGTCGGTGCGGGAGGCGCTGGTGCTGGGCGCCGTGCTGGCGCTGCTCGCTTTCCTGCTCGTGCTGACGACGAACGCCGCGGCGATCGCATGGTCCTTCGCCGCGCTGGCGGTCGCGATCGCCTATCCGTATGCCAAGCGCTTCGTGTCCATGCCGCAGGCCGTCCTGGGCGTGGCCTTCAGCTTCGGCGTTCCCATGGCCTTCGCCGCCGTGCGCGGCGAGGTGCCGCTGCTCGCGTGGGTGCTGCTGCTCGGCAACCTGTTCTGGGTGCTGGCGTACGACACCGAATACGCCATGGTGGACCGCGACGACGACCTGCGCATCGGCATCAAGACCTCCGCGATCACGCTGGGCCGCGCCGACGTGGCGGTGATCATGGCCTGCTACGCGGCGACGCTCGTGTTCTGGGCCGCCGTGATGATCGGCCGCATCCCGGCCGCCGTGATCGTGCTGACGCTGGCGGCGGCGGGCGCCCAGGCCGCCTGGCACTACACGTTGATCCGCGACCGCACGCGCGAAGGCTGCTTCAAGGCCTTCCGGCTGAACCACTGGTTCGGGTTCGCGGTGTTCGCGGGGACGGTGGTCGGTTATGGGCTGCGTGCGTGACTACGCGGTGGGGTTCGCTTCGCTCACCGCCACCCTACAAGTCAGTGATCGCCGTCTTCGTAGGGTGGCGGTGAGCGAAGCGAACCCCACCGAACAACCTCACCTCCCGAACTCGTCGCCCAGCTCTTCGGCCCGCCGGCACGCCGCGTGCAACGCCCGCACGAACGCCTCCTTCACCTTGTCGCCTTCCAGGGAGGTGAGCGCCGCGTAGGTGGTCCCGCCCTTGGACGTGACCCGCTCGCGCAGCAGCTGCAGCGGCTCGGACGAAGCGCGCGCCAGTTCCGACGCACCGGCGAAGGTGCCGACCGCGAGGCGCCGCGCCTGTTCCGGCGACAGGCCCATCTCGCCGCCCGCCTGCACCATCGCTTCCAGGAAATAGAACACGTAGGCCGGACCCGAGCCGGACAACGCCGTGACCGCGTCGAGCTGGCGCTCCTCGTCCATCCACAGGTGCTCGCCGGTGGTGGCGATCACGCGCTCGACCTGCGCCTTGTCCGCGTTGTTCACGCCGGCCCGCGCGTACAGCGCCGTCATCCCCTTGCCCACGAGCGCCGGCGTATTGGGCATGGAGCGCACGATGCGTTCGGTGCCCAGCCACGCCGCGATGCTGTCGGAGCGGATGCCCGCGGCGACGCTCAGGTGCAGCGCACCCGTGGCGTGCGGCCGCACCGCGGCGGCGGCGTCCTTGAAGGTCTGGGGCTTCACCGCCCACACGACGAGTCCCGCGCCGGCCAGGGCCGGGCCCGCCTGCTCCATCGCGGTGACGCCGAAGTGCTCGTGCAGGCGCGTGCGCGCGTCGGCAAAAGGTTCCACCACCACGACCTGCGCCGCGGGCAGGCCCTGCTTCAGCAGCCCGCCGATGATGGCGCTGGCCATGTTGCCGCCCCCGACGAAGGCGATGCGTGCGTTGGTGTCGTTCATGCTCGTTCCAGGTATTCGAAGGCGGCGAACTGGGTGACCTGGTCGCGCCGGAAGTTGTCGTCGCTCACCACGACCAGGCTGCGGCGCCCGTTGGGCAGCCGCGGTCCCCAGCACATGCCCTCGGTATTGTCCAACCGGGCGAGGCCCAGCTGCGCGAAGTCGGCAACCAGGCGCTTCGCGGCGGGCTGGAAGGCGCCGGGGCGCAGGCGCTCTTCCCGCAGCACGTCGCTCGCCTCGCGCGTGTCGATCGCATAGACGCGCAGCGAGGTGCCGATGCCGAACATGTAGGCGCGCTCGAGCACCAGCATGCGATGGTCGTCGACCATGAGGATCTCGCTCACGCCGTTGTCCGCCGGTGCGCCGGGAAGGGTGGGCGCCTGCGGCACGGCGTCGGGCAGGTAGGCGACCTGGCGTACGGCGCGGCCGCTGGCCACGTCGAAGGCCGTGAAGCGGCAGGGACCGCCCGGGCGGCCCACGCCGGGCTCGGGGCCGTCCTGCTGCAGCGCGTTTTCCATGCCCACCCACGCGGTGCGCGCGTCAGGCGTCAGCGCCAGGCCCTCGAAGGTGAGGTTGTTGCGCGGGCCGACGCCGGGCCGCGAGGAGAACGCGAACATGGACGGGACTTCGAACCCGCGCACCCAGGTACCGTCGATGCGGGCTTCGCGCAGCGACGGCGCCTGCGCGATGGCGCCGTCGCCCTCGCTGGTCCACAGCACGCTGCGGCCGCCGGGCAGCAGGCGCATGCCTTCGGGATCGACCACGTTGCCGCGGGACTGGCGCGGGGGAAACGGCTCGCCGCCGGACTGGCGCAGCGTGGCCACGTCGAGCAGCTCCACGCCCAGGCTGCCCTCGCGCACGTCCACGCGCAGCGTATAGAAGCGCGCCGGCTGCAGTTCCGAGCGGTCGTCGCTCAGCGCCACCCACAGGCCGCTCTGCGGATCGAAATCGATCGCCGACAGCCCGCCGACGGTGGTACCGCGGAAGGGCATCCGGTGGGGCAGCGTGGTCTCGCCCAACAGGCGCAGCTGCGGCGGGACGTCGGAAGGAGGCAGGGGCGCGCGGGTGGCGCAGCCCGTGGCGGCCAGGGCGCAGGCGGAAGCGGCGCCGCGCAGGAGCGCCCGCCGGGACAAGCGGTTGGGGAAGACCATGGGAGCGCGAGTCTAGTCGGTCGCGCGGCGCATGCGTTACGCTGCGCGGCCATGGAATACGTTTTGGCCCTGGACCAGGGCACGACCAGTTCGCGCGCCATCGTCTTCGACCGCGGGGGGCGCGTCGTCGCCCAGGCGCAGCGGGAGTTCCGGCAGATCTTCCCGCAGCCGGGGTGGGTGGAACACGATGCCCGCGAGATCTGGGCCACGCAGCATGCCGTGGCGCTGGAGGCGATGGAGCGGTCCGGCGCCGATGCGCGTTCCTTTGCCGCCCTGGGCATCACGAACCAGCGCGAGACCACGGTGCTGTGGGACCGCGCGACGGGCCTGCCGGTCGCCAATGCCATCGTGTGGCAGGACCGGCGCACGGCGCCCCGCTGCGACGCGCTGCGCCGCCAGGGCCGCGCGGCGCGCATCCAGCAGAAGACCGGGCTGGTGATCGACGCGTATTTCTCCGGGACCAAGCTGGAATGGCTGCTGGACCACGTGCCGGGCGCGCGCGCCCGCGCCGAGGCCGGCGAGCTGGCCTTCGGCACCGTCGACAGCTGGCTCGTGTGGAACCTCACCGGCGGCCGCGTGCACGCCACGGACGCGAGCAATGCCTCGCGCACGCTGCTGTTCAACCTGCACACGCAGGATTGGGACGACGAGCTGCTCGCGCTGCTGCGCATTCCACGGTCCGTGCTGCCGGACGTGGTGCCTTCGTGCGGCGTGCTGGCGGAGACCGAGTCCTCCCTCTTCGGCGGCCCCCTGCCCATCGCCGGCATCGCCGGCGACCAGCAGGCCGCGACCTTCGGCCAGGCCTGCTTCGCGCCCGGCATGGCCAAGAACACCTACGGCACCGGCTGCTTCATGCTGATGAACACGGGGGCGCAGCCGGTGGCCAGCCGCAACCGCCTGCTCACCACCGTGGGCTGGCAGGGGCCGGCGGGCCGGAACAGCACGGCGTTCTGCCTCGAAGGCGGCGTGTTCATGGCCGGGGCCACCGTGCAATGGCTGCGGGACGGGCTGCAGGTCATCCAGTCGGCGCCGGAAGTGGAATCGCTGGCCGCGCAGGTGGACGACACCGGCGACGTCTACCTCGTCCCCGCCTTCACCGGCCTCGGCGCGCCGGACTGGGACGGCTACGCGCGCGGGACGCTGGTGGGCATGACCCGCGGCACCACGCGCGCCCACATCGCCCGCGCGGCGCTGGAGGCGATCGCGTTGCAATCGGCCGACGTGTTCGCGGCCATGGCGCGCGACGCGCGCATTCCGTTGACGGAACTGCGCGTCGACGGCGGCGCCTCGCGCAACAATCTGCTCATGCAGATGCAGGCGGACTTCCTGGGCGTACCGGTGGTACGGCCCCAGGTCACGGAGACGACGGCCCTCGGGGCGGCTTACCTGGCGGGGCTCGCCACCGGGTTCTGGAGCGACGGCGAGCAGATCGCCGCGCAATGGCAGGCGGACCGGCGCTTCGAGCCGCGCCTGGGCGAGGCGCAGCGGCACGCGAAGGTCGCGCGCTGGCGCGAGGCCGTGGGATGCGCGAAGGGCTGGGCGCGGACTTGAGCAACGTTGCATCGAACGCCGCCGCCCCGACGCGGCGCGAAGACCTGCTGGCGCGCCTGGCGCAGGGCGGGACCTGGGACCTGGCCGTGGTCGGCGGCGGCGCCACCGGCCTCGGCGTGGCGCTGGATGCGGCCGCGCGCGGGCTGCGCGTCGTGCTGCTGGAGTCGCACGATTTCGCGAAGGGCACCTCCTCGCGCGCCACCAAGCTGGTCCACGGCGGGGTGCGCTACCTGGCGCAGGGCAACGTCGCCCTCGTGCGGGAGGCGCTGCGCGAGCGCACCACCCTGCTGAAGAACGCGCCGCACCTGGCGCAGCCGCTGCCCTTCGTCATGCCGTCGTACCGCCTGTGGGAGACCCCCTTCTACGGCGTGGGGCTCAAGATGTACGACGCCCTGGCCGGCTCGGCGGGGCTGGGGGCCACCGAATTCCTGGGCCGGCGGGCCACGCTGTCCTGCCTGCCGACGGTGCGCCCGGACGGACTGAAGGGAGGCGTGAAGTACTGGGACGGTCAGTTCGACGACGCCCGCCTCGCCCTGGCGCTGGCGCGCACGGCGGCGTCGCGCGGCGCCCTGGTCGTCAACTACTGCCCGGTCACGCGGCTCCTGCACCAGGGCGGCAAGGTCACCGGGCTGGCCTGCCAGGATGCGGAGAGCGGGCGCGAATTCACGGTCCGGGCCACCTGCGTGGTGAACGCCACGGGGGTATGGGTGGACGAACTGCGGCGCCAGGACGCGGAGGCCTCCGGCCGCCCGGTCCGGCCCATGGTGGCGCCCAGCCAGGGTGTCCATGCGGTCGTCGACCAGGATTTCCTGCCCGGAACGCACGCGCTCATGGTCCCGAAGACGGCGGACGGACGGGTCCTGTTCGGCGTCCCCTGGATGGGCAAGCTCATCCTCGGCACGACGGACACGCCGCGCGGCGACCTGCCGCGCGAGCCGCGGCCGTTCCGCGAGGAACTGGAGTTCATCCTGAGCGAGTCGGCCCGCTACCTGGTCCGGCCGCCGCGCGCGCAGGACATCCGCAGCCTGTGGGTCGGGCTCCGGCCGCTGGTCAAGCCGGGGGGCGACGACGGCGAGTCGACGAAATCCCTCAGCCGCGAGCACACGGTGCTGGTGAGCCGCAGTGGCCTGGTGACCGTCACCGGCGGCAAATGGACCACCTACCGGGCGATGGCCGAAGACGTGCTGGAGAAATGCTTCGAGGCCCGGCTGGTGGAGCGGCGACCCGCCGGAGTGACCGCCGACTTGTTGCTGGTCGCGGCGCCGCCGGGCGGGGCGACCACCTCCCTCAGCGCGGCTCCGGGTCCGCATCTTTATGGAACCGAAGCGGCCGAACTGCAGTCCCTCCCGGGTGCGGACCGCTGCCTGGGCGGCGGGCTGACCGCGGCGATGGTGCGCTTCGCCGCGCGCCATGAATATGCGCGGACGGTGGAGGACGTGCTGGCCCGGCGGATCCGGCTGCTGTTCACGGACGCGGCCCTGGCGGCGTCGCTGGCCAGCGAGGTCGGCGCGCTGTTGCGGGCCGAAACGGGCGTGGACCCGCGGGTCGAGGACTTCCGGGAGTTGGCGGCTTCCTACAGGAGGATGCCGGCGTGACCCTGGAGCCCGGTCCCGTCAGGCTTCCTGAAAGCCCCGTTTGACAATCGCCCGCGTTCTGCCATAATCGCGGGCTCGCCTTTTTGGAGGCGAGCTTCTGCCCATTCGGAGCCGATGACACAGAAACAGCCGCGAGCGGCTGGGTGTGCCAAAGGTGACGGCGGGCCCAAGACTGACCTGATGTCCTGCCGGATCGTCCTGCAGGGTGCGTTCAGGTCAAGTTGGGAATAAACGAAATGATCCAGACTGAATCCCGGCTCGAAGTCGCCGACAACACCGGCGCGAAGTCCGTCCTTTGCATCAAGGTGCTGGGCGGCTCCAAGCGTCGCTACGCCAGCGTGGGCGACGTCATCAAGGTGAGCGTCAAGGAAGCTGCTCCGCGCGGTCGCGTCAAGAAGGGCGAGATCTACAGCGCGGTGGTTGTCCGTACCGCCAAGGGCATCCGCCGCGGCGATGGCTCCCTCATCAAGTTCGACGGCAACGCCGCCGTGCTCCTCAACAACAAGCTGGAGCCCATCGGCACCCGCATCTTCGGACCCGTGACGCGCGAGCTGCGTACCGAGAAGTTCATGAAGATCGTGTCGCTGGCCCCGGAAGTCCTGTAAGGAACCCCGCCATGAACAAGATCCGCAAGGGTGACGAAGTCATCGTCCTGGCCGGCAAGGACAAGGGCAAGCGCGGCAAGGTGTCGCTGCGCAAGGACGACCAGTACCTGGTCATCGAGGGCGTCAACCTCGTCAAGAAGCACACCAAGCCCAATCCCATGAAGGGCACCACCGGTGGCATCGTGGAGAAGGCCATGCCGATCCACCAGTCCAACGTGGCGATCTTCAATTCCGCCACCGGCAAGGCTGACCGCGTGGGCATCAAGGTCGACGGCGACAAGCGCACCCGCGTGTTCAAGTCGTCCGGCGAACAAATCAAGGTGGCCTGACCATGACCGCTCGTCTGCAAGAACATTACCGCACCAAGGTCGCCCCCGAGCTGACCGCCAAGTTCGGCTACAAGTCGCCGATGCAGGTGCCGCGCATCACCAAGATCACGCTGAACATGGGCGTGAGCGAGGCGGTCGCCGACAAGAAGGTCATGGAAAACGCCGTTGGCGACCTGACCAAGATCGCCGGCCAGAAGCCCGTGGTGACCAAGGCCAAGAAGGCCATCGCCGGCTTCAAGATCCGCGAAGGCCAGGCCATCGGCACGATGGTGACGCTGCGCGGCGCCCGCATGTACGAATTCCTGGACCGTTTCGTCACCGTGGCCCTGCCGCGCGTGCGTGACTTCCGTGGTGTCAGCTCCCGCGCCTTCGACGGCCGCGGCAACTACAACATCGGCGTCAAGGAACAGATCATCTTCCCGGAGATCGAGTACGACAAGGTCGACGCCCTGCGCGGCCTGAACATCTCGATCACCACCACGGCCAAGACCGACGAAGAGTGCAAGGCGCTGCTCGCGGGCTTCCGTTTCCCCTTCAAGCAATAAAGGTGCACCGTGGCTAAAACTGCTTTGATCCAGCGCGAACTCAAGCGTGAAAAGCTGGTCGCCCAGTACGCGAAGAAGTACGAGGAACTGAAGGCTGTCGCGAACGACGCGAAGAAGAGCGACGACGAGCGCATGGCGGCCCGCCTGGCGCTGCAGAAGCTCCCGCGCAACGCGAACCCCACCCGCCAGCGCAACCGCTGCGAACTGACCGGCCGTGCCCGTGGCACCTTCCGCCAGTTCGGCATCGTGCGCCACAAGATCCGCGAGATGGCCTTCTCTGGCGACATCCCCGGCATCACCAAGGCCAGCTGGTAAGCCAGGCAGGAGAGACAGATATGAGCATGAGTGATCCCATCTCCGACCTGCTGACGCGCATCCGCAACGCGCAGATGGTCTCCAAGGCGACGGTGTCGGTGCCCTCTTCCAAGGTGAAGGTGGCCATCGCCCAGGTGCTGAAGGACGAGGGTTACATCGACGGCTTCCAGGTGAAGAGCGAGAACGGCAAGTCCGAGCTCGAGATCTCCCTGAAGTACTACGCCGGCCGTCCGGTGATCGAACGCATCGAGCGCGTGAGCCGTCCCGGCCTGCGCGTGTACAAGGGCCGCGACGCGATCCCCCAGGTCATGAACGGCCTGGGCGTGGCGATCGTCACCACGCCGAAGGGCGTGATGACCGACCGCAAGGCGCGCGCCAACGGCGTCGGCGGCGAAGTCCTGTGCTACGTCGCCTAAGGGAAGGATAGGAACATGTCCCGAGTCGGAAAATCGCCGGTCGCCGTCCCGCAGGGCGTCGACGTGGCCATCAAGCAAGACCAGATCAGCGTCAAGGGCGCTGGCGGCAACCTGTCCCTGGCGCAGAACGCGCTGGTGAAGGTGAGCAGCGAGGGTGGCAAGCTGACGTTCACCCCCGTCGACGAATCGCGTGAAGCCAACGCCATGAGCGGCACCATGCGCCAGCTGGTGAACAACATGGTGCTGGGCGTCACCAAGGGCTTCGAGAAGAAGCTGAACCTGGTGGGCGTGGGCTTCCGCGCCGCCGCCCAGGGCAACAAGCTGAACCTCGCCATCGGTTTCTCGCACCCCGTCAACATCGAGATGCCCCAGGGCATCACGGTCGCGACCCCCGCCCCGACGGAAATCATCGTCAAGGGCGCGGACCGCCAGCGCGTGGGCCAGATCGCCGCGGAAATCCGCGCGGTCCGCCCGCCCGAGCCCTACAAGGGCAAGGGCATCCGCTACGCGGACGAGAAGGTCGTCATCAAAGAGACCAAGAAGAAGTAAGGAGCCAGACCATGTCGATCACCAAGAAAGAGCAGCGTCTGCGTCGTTCGCGCCAGACCCGCATCCGCATTGCGACGCAAGGTGTGGCCCGTCTGACGGTCAACCGCACGAACCTGCATATCTACGCGCAGCTGATCTCCGACGACGGCTCCAAGGTGCTGGCCTCCGCCTCCACCGCCGAAGCCGATGTCCGCAAGGAGCTCGGTGGCGCCGGCAAGGGCGCCACGGTGGCGGCTGCCGCCTCGGTGGGCAAGCGCATCGCCGAGAAGGCGAAGGCCGCCGGCGTCGAGAAGGTCGCTTTCGACCGCGCCGGCTTTGCCTACCACGGCCGCGTCAAGGCGCTGGCCGACGCCGCCCGTGAAGCGGGCCTGCAGTTCTAACGGACACGGAAGATCCAAATGGCAAAGATTCAAGCTAACCGCCAGGGCGACGGTCCGGAAGACGGCCTGCGCGAGAAGATGATCGCGGTGAACCGCGTAACCAAGGTGGTGAAGGGCGGCCGCATTCTCGGTTTCGCCGCACTGACCGTGGTCGGCGACGGCGACGGCCGCGTCGGCATGGGCAAGGGCAAGTCCAAGGAAGTGCCCGTGGCCGTGCAGAAGGCGATGGAAGAAGCCCGCCGCAACATGACCAAGGTGTCCCTGAAGAACGGCACGATCCATCACAACGTGACGGGCGAGCACGGTGCGGCCCGCGTCATGATGGCGCCGGCCCCCAAGGGTACCGGCATCATCGCCGGCGGCCCGATGCGCGCCGTGTTCGAAGTCATGGGCATCACCGACATCGTGGCCAAGAGCCACGGTTCGACGAACCCCTACAACATGGTCCGCGCAACGTTCGACGCGCTGAAGAACGCCACGACCCCCTCGGAAGTGGCTGCCAAGCGCGGCAAGTCGGTGGAAGACATCTTCGCCGCTTAAAGGAAACGCCATGGCTACCCAAACGAAGAAGACGGTGAAGGTGCAGCTGGTGCGCAGCCCCATCGGCACCAAGCAGTCCCACCGCGACACCGTGCGCGGCCTGGGCCTGCGCAAGCTCAATTCCGTGAGCGAGCTGGAAGACACGCCGGCCGTGCGCGGGATGATCAACAAGATCGATTACCTGGTGAAGGTGCTGTAATGGAACTGAACACCATCAAGCCCGCAGAGGGCTCGAAGAAGGCGCGTCGCCGCGTCGGCCGTGGCATCGGCTCCGGCCTGGGCAAGACCGCCGGCCGCGGCCACAAGGGCCAGAAGTCCCGCTCGGGCGGCTACCACAAGGTCGGTTTCGAAGGCGGCCAGATGCCGCTGCAGCGCCGCCTGCCCAAGCGCGGCTTCAAGTCGCTCAACCTGCAGTTCAACGGCGAAGTCACGCTGGCCGAACTGGAGAAGCTGGGCGCCGCCGAAGTCGACCTGCTGTCGCTGAAGGCCGCCGGCCTGGTGGGCCAGAACGTGAAGAACGTGAAGGTCATCAAGACCGGTGAACTGAAGCGCGCGGTCAAGCTGACCGGCATCGGTGCCACCGCGGGCGCCAAGGCGGCCATCGAGGCGGCCGGCGGTTCCCTGAACTAAGAGGCGCAAGCACTTGGCAACCGCAGCCCAGATCGCGAAGACCGGCAAGTTCGGCGACCTCCGTCGCCGGCTGGTGTTCCTGCTGCTCGCCCTGGTGGTCTACCGGATCGGCGCGCACATTCCCGTGCCCGGCATCAACCCGGACCAGCTCGCGCAGCTGTTCAAGGGCCAGCAGGGCGGCATCCTGAGCCTGTTCAACATGTTCTCGGGTGGGGCGCTGTCGCGCTTCACGGTGTTCGCGCTGGGCATCATGCCCTACATCTCGGCCTCCATCATCATGCAGCTGCTCACGTACGTGCTGCCGTCGATGGAGCAGCTGAAGAAGGAGGGCGAGGCCGGCCGGCGCAAGATCACCCAGTACACCCGCTACGGCACGCTGGGCCTGGCGCTGTTCCAGTCGCTCGGCATCGCCATGGCGCTGGAAGGCTCCGCCGGCCTGGTGCTGAACCCCGGCATGGGCTTCCGCGTCAACGCGGTGGTCAGCCTGACCGCCGGCACCATGTTCCTGATGTGGCTGGGCGAGCAGATCACCGAACGCGGCCTCGGCAACGGGATCTCGATCCTGATCTTCGCCGGCATCGCCGCGGGCCTGCCCAACGCGATCGGCGGACTGCTGGAACTGGTGCGCACGGGCTCCATGGGTCCCCTGGTGGCGATCTTCATCGTCGCCGTCGTGATCCTGGTCACGTACTTCGTGGTGTTCGTCGAACGCGGCCAGCGCAAGATCCTCGTGAACTACGCGCGGCGCCAGGTCGGCAACAAGGTGTACGGCGGCCAGTCGTCGCACCTGCCGCTGAAGCTGAACATGGCCGGCGTGATCCCGCCGATCTTCGCCTCGTCGATCATCCTGCTGCCGGCGACGGTGGTGAGCTGGTTCTCCACGGGCGATTCCATGCGCTGGCTCAAGGACATTGCGAGCACGCTGAGCCCCGGACAGCCGATCTATGTCATGCTCTATGCGGCGGCGATCGTCTTCTTCTGCTTCTTCTACACGGCCCTGGTGTTCAACAGCCGGGAGACCGCGGACAACCTGAAGAAGAGCGGCGCCTTCGTCCCGGGCATCCGTCCGGGCGAGCAGACGGCGAAGTACATCGACAAGATCCTGGCGCGGCTGACGCTGGCGGGTGCGTTCTACATCACCTTCGTCTGCCTGCTGCCGGAGTTCCTGATCCTGAAGTACAACGTGCCGTTCTACTTCGGCGGGACCTCGCTGCTGATCATCGTGGTGGTCACGATGGACTTCATGGCGCAGGTGCAGAACTATCTGATGAGCCAGCAGTACGAAAGCCTGCTGAAGAAAGCGAACTTCAAGACGTCGCTCGGTGGGTGATTGTGTCGAAGGACGATGTCATCCAGATGCAGGGGGAAGTGGTCGAAAACCTTCCCAATGCAACCTTCCGAGTGAAGCTGGAAAACGGGCACGTGGTGCTCGGACATATTTCGGGAAAGATGCGGATGCACTACATCCGCATCCTGCCGGGTGACAAGGTCACCGTGGAATTGACGCCCTACGACTTGTCGCGGGCACGGATTGTGTTTCGGGCTAAGTAATTGCCAGGTGCCGGACCAAGCAGCGCGAAGCGCGGTTGCTCGGGCGCCTCTGACCAGGGTCAGAAGGATTTAGGAGAAAGCAAATGAGAGTTTCGGCTTCCGTCAAGAAGATCTGCCGCAACTGCAAGATCATCCGCCGCAAGGGTGTCGTGCGCGTGATCTGCACCGACCCGCGCCACAAGCAGCGCCAGGGTTGATAGGACTTCAGAGGTAAAGACATGGCACGTATTGCTGGCATCAACATCCCGCCGCACCAACACGCCGAAATCGGCCTGACGGCGATCTTCGGCATCGGCCGCACGCGCGCTCGCAAGATCTGCGAAGCGACGGGCATCGCCTATTCCAAGAAGGTGAAGGACCTGACCGACGCCGACCTGGAAAAGATCCGCGACCAGATCGCCCAGTTCACGATCGAAGGCGACCTGCGCCGCGAGACGACGATGAACATCAAGCGCCTGATGGACATCGGCTGCTACCGCGGCTTCCGCCACCGCCGCGGCCTGCCCATGCGCGGCCAGCGCACCCGCACCAACGCCCGCACCCGCAAGGGTCCGCGCAAGGCCGCGGCCGCGCTGAAGAAATAACAAGGACCTGGGGTCGGATCACACAACGCGAAGCGCGAGTGCTCGGATCCCTCACTTTGAAAGAGTAAGACATGGCCAAGGCTCCCGCCTCCAACGCCGCGCAGCGCGTGCGCAAGAAGGTCCGCAAGAACGTGAACGACGGCGTCTGCCACGTGCACGCGTCCTTCAACAACACGATCATCACGATCACCGACCGCCAGGGCAACGCCCTGTCCTGGGCCTCCTCCGGCGGCCAGGGCTTCAAGGGCTCGCGCAAGTCCACGCCGTTCGCCGCCCAGGTGGCGAGCGAAGTGGCCGGCCGCGCCGCCATGGAGCAGGGCATCAAGACGCTGGACGTCGAGATCCGCGGCCCCGGCCCGGGCCGCGAGTCCTCCGTCCGCGCGCTGGCCGCGCTGGGCATCCGGATCAACTCGATCTCGGACGTCACGCCGGTGCCGCACAACGGCTGCCGTCCGCAGAAGCGCCGTCGCATCTGAGTAGTCAGAGGTGCCCGGGCAAAGGCGCTGCGCGCTTTTTGGTCCGGCACCTGGTTAGTAGAAGCCCACCGCCGCCGGTGCATGCGCCGGCGGCTCCCGCGGCAGCAGGCCGCGGTAGTCATTTGAAGGAAAGTAAAAGTGGCACGTTACCTCGGCCCCAAGGCCAAGCTCTCCCGCCGTGAAGGCACCGACCTGTTCCTGAAGAGCGCCCGCCGCGCCATCAGCGACAAGGCCAAGTTCGACTCCAAGCCCGGCCAGCACGGCCGCACCTCCGGCCAGCGTACCAGCGACTTCGGCCTGCAGCTGCGCGAGAAGCAGAAGGTCAAGCGCATGTACGGCGTGCTGGAAAAGCAGTTCCGCCGCTATTTCGAGGAAGCCGAGCGCCGCAAGGGCAACACCGGCGCCAACCTGCTGTTCCTGCTGGAGTCCCGCCTGGACAACGTCGTGTACCGCATGGGCTTCGGCTCCACGCGCGCGGAAGCCCGCCAGCTGGTGAGCCACAAGGCCATCACGGTGAACGGCGCCGCGATCAACATCCCGTCGTACCAGGTCAAGGCCGGCGACGTGGTGGCGGTGCGCGAGAAGTCCAAGAAGCAGAACCGCGTGGTCGAGGCCCTGCAACTGGCCACCCAGGTCGGCATCCCCGCCTGGATCGAAGTGAACGTCGACAAGGCCGAAGGCACCTTCAAGAAGGTCCCGGACCGCGACGAATTCGGCGCCGACATCAAGGAAGCGCTGATCGTCGAACTCTATTCCCGTTAAGACGGGAAGGCGCAGTCCCCGAGGGCTGCGCCGGTCGAGTTTTTAGTTCCCTGGCGGGCCGGGCACGGCGCCAGGGCCCCAGCCTTACCGGTGTAACGAGCCGGGGGTATTGAGAGGAAAGTCCTGCATGCAAACCAACCTGCTGAAACCCAAGTCCATCAACGTGGAACAGCTTGGCACGAACCGCGCCAAGGTGACCCTGGAGCCTTTCGAGCGCGGCTACGGCCACACGCTCGGCAACGCGCTGCGCCGGGTCCTGCTCTCGTCGATGGTCGGGTACGCGGCGACGGAGGTGACCATCGCCGGCGTCCTGCACGAGTACTCGTCGATCGACGGCGTGCAGGAGGACGTGGTGGGCATCCTGCTGAACCTCAAGGGCGTGGTGTTCAAGCTCCACAACCGCGACGAAGTGACCCTGTCCCTGCGCAAGGACGGCGAGGGCGTCGTCACGGCCGCCGACATCCAGACTCCGCATGACGTCGAGATCATCAATCCCGACCACGTGATCGCCACCCTGTCGCAGGGCGGCAAGATCGACATGCAGATCAAGGTGGAGAAGGGCCGCGGCTACGTGCCGGGCAACGTGCGCCGCTACGGCGACGAGCCGACGAAGTCCATCGGCCGCATCGTGCTGGATGCGTCGTTCTCGCCCGTGAAGCGCGTGAGCTACACGGTCGAAAGCGCCCGCGTGGAGCAGCGCACCGACCTGGACAAGCTGGTCATGGAGATCGAGACCAACGGCGCGATCACCGCCGAGGACGCCGTGCGCGCCTCCGCCAAGATCCTCGTCGAACAGCTCGCCGTGTTCGCCCAGCTGGAAGGCTCCGAACTGGCCGCCTTCGACCAGCCGGTGCAGCGTTCGAGCCAGCAGTTCGACCCGATCCTGCTGCGCCCGGTCGACGAGCTCGAGCTGACGGTCCGTTCCGCGAACTGCCTGAAGGCCGAGAACATCTATTACATCGGTGACCTGATCCAGCGCACCGAGAACGAGCTGCTGAAGACCCCCAACCTGGGTCGCAAGTCGCTCAACGAGATCAAGGAAGTCCTCGCTTCCCGCGGTCTCACGCTGGGCATGAAGCTCGAGTCCTGGCCGCCGGCCGGCCTCGACAAGCGTTGAGCGTTGGGCGTTGAGGGTCGGCGCGTCTTCGCGCTGAACGCTCGACGCTGAACGCCGAACCCAAGGTGAACCCGCAGTACCTGATCCGGCTGCGGTCTACATAAGGAAAGGAAATCACCATGCGCCACGGCCACGGCCTCCGCAAACTCAATCGCACCAGCGAGCACCGTCTCGCGATGCTGCGCAACATGATGAATTCGCTGATCGAGCACGAGGTCATCAAGACCACCGTGCCGAAGGCGAAGGAACTGCGCCGCGTCATCGAGCCGATGCTGACCCTGGGCAAGGAACCCACCCTGTCGAACAAGCGCCTGGCCTTCGACCGCCTGCGCAACCGCGACAACGTCGCCAAGCTGTTCGGCGAACTGGGCCCGCGCTACAAGACCCGTCCGGGCGGCTACACCCGCATCCTGAAGATGGGCTTCCGCGTCGGCGACAACGCCCCGATGGCGCTGGTCGAACTGGTGGACCGTCCCGAGCCCACCGAAGCGCCCGCGGAACAAGCCGGCGAGTAAGAATCTGACGCGCGGTGGAGCAGCCTGGTAGCTCGTTGGGCTCATAACCCAAAGGTCGCAAGTTCAAATCTTGCCCGCGCAACCAAGTGAGAAGGCCGGTCGTTGACCGGCCTTTTTTCGTCCGTCTTCCCGGCCCCCGGGGCGTGGCGCAACGCTCCGGGCTAACCCGCCTATCGCCGGGCTGCGTCGGCGGGAACACTACGCCGCTGTTCCCCGCGATCGCATGACCGACTTCCTCCAGCTCGTGTTCTCCGGCATGGCCACAGGCGGCATCTACGCCCTCGCGGCCCTCGGGTTCACGCTGCTATGGCAGGCCTCGGGCACCGTCAACTTCGCCCAGGGCGAATTCGTGATGCTGCCGGCCTTCGCGATGCTCGCCTTCGGCAAGTTCGGGCTGCCCTTGCCGCTGGCCTTCCTCGCCACCTGCGTGCTGGCCGTCGGGGTGCTGGGATGGGGATTCAAGCGCGGCATCGCCGACCCGCTGCTGAAGTTCGGGCTGATGCCCATCGTCGTCGCGACGATCGGCCTGGCCATCGCGCTGCGCAACGGCGTGCGCGCCGGCTACAGCGCCGAAGCGCACCCCTTCCCGAGCCTGTTCGCGGACAAGCTGTTCCACGTCGGCGGCGCGACGGTGACGCTCGCCGATGCAGGGACGCTGGCCATCGCGCTGGTCCTCGTGCTTGGCACACAGGCCTTCCTGGCGCGCACGGTCACCGGCCGCGCCATGCAGGCGGTGGCGCAGAACACCGAAAGCGCCACCGTGCTGGGCATCGACGTGCCGCGGATGGTCTTCTACACCTTCGCGATCAACGCGCTGCTGGCGTGTGCCGCTGCCCTGCTGGTCACGCCCACCTACCTCGCCAAGTTCGACATGGGCGAATCGCTGGGGACCAAGGCGTTCTTCGCCGCGATCATCGGCGGCTTCAACAACAGTCGCGGCGCACTGGCGGGCGGGCTGGTCGTCGGCGTGTGCGAGAACCTTGCGGCGGCCTATCTCTCGCCCGCGTACAAGGACGCCGTCGCCCTGGTGGTCTTCATGGCTGTCGTCCTGTTCAAGCCGCAAGGCCTGCTGGGCCGGCGCGTGGAACGCAAGGTATGAAGCGCCTGCCGCTGGTGCTCGCCGCGGCGGCCGTGCTGTTGCTGTTGGCCGTGCCGCCCTTCCTCAAGAACTACGGCATCTACCTCTTCACCTACTGGCTGGTGTTCGTCATCGCCACGATGGGGCTGAACCTCACGATCGGCTACGCGGGCCAGAAGTCGCTGGGGCACGCAGCCTTCTTCGGCATCGGCGCGTACACCGTGGCGATCCTCATGAAGGCCGGCTTCAGCTTCTGGCTGGGACTGCCGGCGGCGATGGCAGGCTGCTTCGTCGTGGGCCTCGCGATCGGCTTTCCCGCCCTGCGCGTGCAGGCGCTCTACCTGGCGTTCGCGACCCTGGGCTTCAACACCGCGGTGTGGCTGGTGCTGCGCAACGAGGAGTGGCTCACCGGCGGCACCTTCGGCATCAACAACATCGCGCGACCGTCCTTCCTCGGGCTGTCGCTGGCCAGGCCCCTCGCGTTCTACTACTTCACCCTCGGGGTCACCGCGCTGCTCGCAGGGTGCCTGTGGCGGCTGCTGGCCTCGCCCTGGGGCAAGGCCTTCACCGCGCTGCGCGACAACCCGACCCGTGCCGAGAGCCTGGGCATCGACACCCGCGCCTACACGCTGCTCTCTTTTGCAATCGGTGCCGTGTACGCCGGCGTGGCTGGCGCCCTGTTTGCGCCCCTCGTGGAATTCATCGAGCCCGCGCCCTTCGGCGTCAACGCCTCGATCATGATGTACCTGATGGTCGTGGTCGGCGGCGCCGGCCACTTCCTGGCCCCGTTGCTCGGTGCGGCCGTGGGCGTGCTGCTGCCCGAGTGGCTGCGCTTCGCCCAGGGCTGGTACCTGTTCTTCTTCGGCCTCGCGGTCGTGGCGCTGATGCTGTGGCTGCCCGATGGCCTCCTCGGCATCCCCGAGCGCCTGCGCGCCCGCCGCCTCGCCCGGTCGGCGCGCGCGGCCGTCCTGGCGGAACCGCGGGAGCGCGAGGCATGAACGCGCCGGTGCTTGCCGTGAGCGACATCTCCAAGGCGTACGGCGGCCTGCGCGCCGTGGACGGCGTGAGCTTCGACGTGCGGCCCGGCGAGATCTTCGGGGTGATCGGCCCCAACGGCTCCGGCAAGACGACCCTCTTCAACAGCGTCCTCGGGCAGATCGCGCCGGACCGCGGACGCATCGCCCTGAAGGGACGGGACATCACCGGCCTGTCGCCGGTCGAACTCAATCGCCGCGGTGTCGGGCGCACCTTCCAGACCCTGCAGGTGTTCGGCAGGATGACGGTGCGTGACAACCTGCTCGTGGCCGCGCAGGAGCACGTGGGGACGATGTTGGGCCGCATGTTCGCGCCCGGCGATTCGGGCCTGGGCGCCCGGGCCGACGCGCTGCTGCAGCAGTTCCGCCTCGCGCACGTGGCCGATCGGAAGGCGGGCGAACTCAGCTACGGGCAGCAGAAGCTCGTGGACATCGCCATGGCCTTCATGAGCGAGCCGGACCTCGTGCTGCTCGACGAACCCTGCGCCGGCGTCCATCCCTCGCTGGTGGGCGGCATCTCCTCCCTGCTGAAGGACCTGAACCGCGAGCGCCGCAGCAGCTTCGTCGTGATCGAGCACAACATGGACTTCGTCATGGACCTGTGCCATCGCATCCTGGTGATGGTGGAAGGCCGCGTCCTCGCGGTGGGGACGCCCGCCGAGATCCGCGCCGACAAGCAGGTGCTGGACGCCTACCTGGGCAACTGAATGGACGCGCAGGACAGGGCCATCGCCTTCGAGAACGTCGTTGCCGGCTACGGCGACTTCATGATCCTCGACCACCTGGACCTGCGCGCGGCGCGGGGAAAGATTACGCTGCTGATCGGGCCCAACGGCGCCGGCAAGAGCACCGTGCTGAAGACGCTGTTCGGCCTGCTGAAGGTGCGCGCGGGCCGCATCCGCCTGTTCGGCGAGGACGTCACGGGCGCCGGCGCGCGCGAGCTGCTCACGCGGCACGGCGTCGCCTTCGTGCCGCAGGGCCGCAACCTGTTCGGCCAGCTGTCGGTCTACGAGAACCTGGAACTGGGCGGCATCACGCTGGGCATGAAGGCCACGCGCGAACGCATTCCGGAAATCCTGGACCTGTTCCCGCGCGTCAAGGAGCGGCTGCACAGCGCCGCCTCCGCGCTGTCCGGCGGCGAGCAGAAGCAGCTGGAGGTGGGCCGCGCCCTGCTGCTGCGCCCGAAGGTGCTGCTGATCGACGAGCCTTCGATCGGACTCTCGCCGCTGGTGGTGCAGGACGTGTTCCGCCTCCTGCGCCGCCTCGCCGACGAACAGGGCGTGACCGTGCTGATGGTGGAGCAGAACGTCAAGAGCGCCCTGAAAATGGCGGACGATGCGATCGCGCTCGAGGCGGGCCGCCTGGTGCTGCACAAGCCCGCGGGTGAGCTGCTGGCCGATCCCGACATCGAGCGGCTTTTCCTCGGCGGCGGCCACGTCCCCGCCCCGACACCCTGACATGCAGAACAAGGAGCAGTCATGACCATCACCGGGACCACCCGGGTCTTCTACATCCTCGGCGATCCGGTCGCGCAGGTGCGCGCCCCCGAGGTCTACAACCACCTGTTCCGCGAGCACGGCATCGACGCCGTGCTGGTGCCCCTGAAGCTGCCCGCGGCGGCGCTGCCGGGCTTCCTGCAGCACGGCCTGGCGGCGGAAAACATCGGCGGCTTCTGGGCGACCATGCCGCACAAGCCGGCCCTGGCCATGCACCTGAAACCGGCCGATCCGGTGGCGCAGGTCGCGCACGCGGTGAACGCGGTCCGCCGCCTGCCCGATGGGAGGCTGGAGGCCGCCCTCTTCGACGGCATCGGGTTCGTGAAGGGCCTGGACCACTTCGGCATGCCGGTCACCGGCAAGCGCGTGCTCGTCGTCGGCGCGGGTGGCGGTGGCCACGCGGTGGCCGCGGCCATCGCGCAGCGCCAGCCTGCCGTCCTGGCCGTGTACAACCGCACCCGCGAGCGCGCCGGGAGCCTGGTGCAGCGCCTGCGGCCGCTGGTGGGCGACGCGGTGCGGGTCGCGGACAGCAGCGATCCCGCGGGCTACGACCTCGTCGTCAACTGCACCTCGCAAGGCCTGAAGCCGGACGACGCGCTGCCCTTCGAGCCGCAGCGCCTGGACGCCGGCGCCGCGGTGGTGGACATCCTCATGACCCGCGAGCCGACGGCGCTGCTGAAGGCCTGCCGCGCGCGCGGCATCCACGCGGAGGCCGGCTACGAGATGCTGGTGCAGCAGGTGCCCGAGTACCTGCGCTTCTTCGGCTTCCCCGAGCTCGCGCAGAAGCTGCAGGTCGACCTGTCCGGCATGCGCGCGCTGCTGGTCCCCAAGCCGCAACCCACCTGAGGAGACAAGCCATGGCCGTCCGAGTCACATCCCTGCTGGCCGCCGCCGGCGCCGCCTTGTTGCTGCAGGCCCCGGCCTGGGCGCAGCCGATCAAGATCGCGAACATCGTCGAACTGTCCGGCGCCGGCGCCACCTCCGGCACCAACTTCCGCGACGGCGAGCTGCTCGCGATCAAGGAGATCAACGCCGCCGGCGGCATCCTCGGCCACAAGATCGAGGCGACGACGGTCGACACCCAGAGCAATCCGGGCGTGGCGAAGGGCCTGGCGCAGAAGGCCGTCGACGACGACGTGTTCGCCGTGTTCGGCCCGGTGTTCTCCGGCTCCATCATGGTGAGCATGGCCGAGACGCGGCGCGCCGAGATCCCCAACTTCACTGGCGGCGAGGCGGCCGGCATCACCAAGCAGGGCAACCCGTACATCTTTCGCACCAGCTTCACGCAGGACACGGCGATGCCCAAGATCGCGCGCTACCTGGCGACGAACCTGAAGGCGAAGACCATCGCGCTGATCTACGTGAACAACGACTACGGCAAGGGCGGGCGGGAGTCGCTGATGAAGGCGCTGGAGCCGGTGGGCGTGAAGGTGGTGACCGATGTCTCGACGGACCAGAACCAGGTCGACTTCTCCGCCGCCGTGCTGAAGGCCAGGCAGGGCAACGCCGACGCGGTGTTCGTCTACCTCAACGAGGAAGAGTCGGCCCGCGCGCTGCGCGAGTTGCGCAAGCAGGGCGTGACCAAGCCCCTCGTGGGCGAGACGACCCTGGTCGGCCAGAAGGTGATCGAACTCGCGGGCGATGCCGCCAACGGCGCCGTCGCGCACGTGGGCCTCACTGTCGATGCGCCGATGCCCGCCATGCGCGCCTTTCGCGCGAAGTTCGAGAAGGAGTACCGCTACCTGCCGGACCACAACGGCATCAAGGGCTACACCGGCATGTACATCCTCAAGGCCGCCATCGAGAAGGTCGGCAAGCTCGATCGCAAGGCCGTCGCGCAAGCACTGCACGGCCTCAAGGTGTCGGCCGCCAGGGAGCCGGGCGTGATCCTGGACGTCGCCGTCGACAACAACGGCGACCTTGACCGCGAGAGCTTCCTGGTGGAGGTGCGCAACGGCAGGCAGGAGATCAAGCAGGTGCTGCCGGCCCTCGGCGCGAAGTGATGTCCCTCTTCGACGAACCCAAGGTCGACGCGCACTGCCATATCCTGGACCCGGCGCGCTTCCCCTACGCGCCGGACGTCGCCTACCGGCCGCAGGGCCAGGAGATCGGCACGCTGGACCAGTACCTGCGGGTGATGGACGCCTACGGCATCCGCCACGCGCTGCTGGTCGGCCCCAACTCAGGCTACGGCCTCGACAACCGCTGCATGCTGGACGCGCTGGCGCACGGCGGCGGCCGCTTCCGCGGCGTCGCCGTGGTCCGCAACGACATCTCGCGCGACGAGCTGGTACGCCTGAAGGAAGCGGGCGTCGTCGGCATCGCCTTCAACGCCACGCTTCTCGGCGTCGAGTATTACCTGCAGGCCGGCCCGCTTTTGCGGCACCTCGTGGATCTGGACCTCTTCGTGTCCATGCAGGTGGAACACGACCTGCTGCTGGGACTGTCGCCGCTGCTGCGGGACAGCGGCGTGCGCGTCGTGTTCGACCACTGCGGCCGCCCGCGCCCCGGTGCGGGCGTGGACCAGCCCGGCTTCCAGGCGCTGTTGGACTTCGCGCGCACCGGCCGTGCGGCCGTGAAGCTCTCCGGCTACCAGAAGTTTTCCCTGCAGGGCCCGCCCTACGCGGACGCGCTGCCTTTCGCGGAGGCGCTGCTGCAGGCCTACGGCCCGGATGCCTGCATGTGGGCCTCCGACTGGCCCTTCCTGAAATCGCCCGTGCGCCTCGACGTCGGGCCGCTGCTGCGCCAGCTGGAACGGCTGGTGCCCGGCGAGGACGCGCGGCGCCGCATCCTCTGGGACACCCCCCGGCGCTGGCTGGGCCTCACCTGAGCCGAACACCCGCGCCGGCGGGTGCACCGGATTTGGGCTATACTCTCCCCTCTGACGCGCGGTGGAGCAGCCTGGTAGCTCGTTGGGCTCATAACCCAAAGGTCGCAAGTTCAAATCTTGCCCGCGCAACCAAATCCGACGCCCACTTTCGAGTGGGCGTTTTGCTTTCCGGCCCGGCCGGCGCACCCGCGGCCGTCCATGAAAAAGGCGCCCCGAAGGGCGCCTGGCATCGCGTAGCTGCGAACCTTGGGCTTACTTGCCCTGGGTGGCCGCTTCGCCGCCGGCGGAGCCGGTCTTGGCGGCTTCGGCGCCTTCGGCCTTGCGCTTGGCCTTGCCGGCAGCCTTCTGTTCGGCCGTGGCCTTCTCGCCCGTCTTCACGGTGTTGTCCGAGTAGGTGGAGCCCTTGCCGTGGGCGATGTCCTTGCTGGTGGCCATGCGCTTCTTGCGGGCGGCGGCCTTTTCTTCCTTGGTCGTGGGCTTCGACGGTGCAGCCTTGCTCTCGCCGGCGGCATCGGTCTGCGCATACGAGGCGGATGCGAACAGCGCGATGGCGGCGGCGCACAGGGTCAGGGTCAGTTTCCTCATGATTTCTCCTTTTGGTGGGGTGTCGTGGCGTGGTGCCGGCGGCAAGCATACCGCCGAATGCGAATTACTTCTTGCCGCCCTCGTCATCGAGGCGACCGGAGCCTTCCTTCGCGGCCTGGGTGCCGGCGGCCTTGCGCTTGGCCTTGCCCAGCGCCTTCTCTTCGTCCGACACCTTCTTCGTACCGGCGGTGTCATTGGTATCGACGCGACCCTGGTCCTTGGCGGCGACGTCCTTGCCGGCGGCCTTGCGCTTCGCCTTGGCGTCCTGCTTCTCCTGCTTGGTGGCCGGCGTGCTGCTGACGGCCTTGTCCTCGCCGGGCTTGTCGGACTGCGCGTAGGCGCTGGATGCGAGCAGCGAGGCGACGGCGGCGCAGATCGTGAGGGTGGTCTTGACCATGATGACTCCAGTGAAGTGCGGCCGAACAGGCTGCTGGCCGGCCGCGGTCCAGGGGAAGGATGGTCTGTCCGCCCCCCGGGGAGGGTCAATTAGGGAGAGGGGAAGAGGGCGCGCGTCCTGCACGCCCGCCGGGTCCACGGCACACTTGCGGGTTCTCGCAACAAAGGCTCCCATGCACGAACTTTCCCAATTCCCTGTCAACCGGAAATGGCCGGCTGCGTTCCCGGATCGCCTGCAGCTCTACTCGCTGCCCACGCCCAATGGGGTGAAGGTGTCCATCGCGCTGGAGGAGACGGGGCTCCCCTACGAGGTGCACAAGGTCGCCTTCGACAAGAACGACCAGATGTCGCCGGAATTCCTGGCGCTGAATCCGAACAACAAGATCCCCGCGATCATCGACCCGAATGGCCCCGGCGGCAAGCCGCTCGCGCTGTTCGAGTCCGGCGCGATCCTGATCTACCTCGCAGCGAAGACCGGGCAGCTGATGCCCCGCGACGACGCGCGCCGCTACGAGACCTTGCAGTGGCTGATGTTCCAGATGGGAGGCATCGGCCCCATGTTCGGCCAGCTCGGGTTCTTCCACAAGTTCGCCGGCAAGGACTTCGAGGACAAGCGTCCGCGCGACCGCTACGTCGCCGAGTCGAAGCGGCTGCTCGCGGTGCTGGACGGCCACCTGAAGGGCAAGGCGTGGATGATGGGCGACGAGTACACGATCGCCGACATCGCCATCTTCCCGTGGGTGCGCAACCTGGTCGGCTTCTATGGGGCCCGCGAGATCGTGGGCTTCGACGAATTCAAGGAAGTCCAGCGCGTGCTGGAGGCCTTCGTCGCGCGGCCCGCCGTGCAGCGCGGGCTCGACATCCCGAAGCGGGACTGAAGCCCTCAGCGCCTGCGCAGGCGCAACTGGCCGGGCAGCGGGACGGAGCGGCGCAGCACGTCCTCGCCCAGCCACATCGCCGAGCGCAGCGCCCGCTGCGCCACCATGGGCAGCGGCATCTGCACGTAGTCGTCGTTGAAGACCTCGAAGCTGTAGTCGCCGGCGTAGCCCAGCGCGTCCAGCTTCAGCACCATCTGCACCAGTTCCTGCGTGTGCACGCCCTCGCCGGGGAACACGCGGAAGGTGCGGGCCGTGGCCATGCGTTCCTCGAAGGTGCGCGTCTCCTGCCACATGAAGTCCGACAGCTGCACGAGGAAGATCTTGCGCGCATCGAGCTCGTCCAGCGCGTCCAGCGGCGTCTTCGCCGCGAGCACGTGGAACGAATCGATGCCGATGCCGAGGTTGGGGCAGTCGGCGCGGCACACCACGTCCCACGCGGTCGTGAACTCGTTGACCGTGCGGCCCCAGGACAGGCCCTCGTACGCGATGCGGATGCCGAAGGGGATCGCCAGCATGGCGAGCTTGCGCAGGTCGCGCGCGATGTGGTCCAGGTCCTGGCTCGCGTGGGCGGAGGCGGAGGAGCACGCCAGCAGCACGTCGCAGCCCAGCGCGGCGCACATCTCCAGCATGGTCTTGGCGATGTCCACCTTGTAGGCATGCAGGTGGCCCGACAGGCCCTCGAAGTCGCGCAGCACCTGGAAGCCCGTGCCGCGCAGGCCGCTCGCGCGCACCACCTTCACCGCGGCCCGCCAGCCCTGCGGATGGCCCACGAGGTCGTTGGCCTTGAGCATCACCTGGCCGAACCCGGCCTCCTGCATGGCCGCAAGTTTCGCTTCCAGCGGGCCGGCCAGCGTGATCGTGTCCATGCCGAAGGCATGGATCGCCTGGTGCAGGCTGCGCTGGTCGGTCATGGCTTGCTGTGCACCAGCTCGAACACCACGCTGCCGAGGAACGTCCTGGTGATCGCGCCGCGCCGCTCCGTGTGGGCCGCCTCGGTCTCGACGAACTCCATGCCCAGCGCGCGCAGGGCCCGCACGGCGGCCAGCACGTCGGGCACGCCCAGGCCGATGCGCTGCAGGCGCTCGCTGGTATCCAGCGAGTCGGCCTCGGGCTCGATCACCTGCAGCATGAAGCGATTGGCCGGCTGCAGCGCCGGCGCGCGCAGCAGCTTTCCGGCGGGCATGATGCCGAAGCGCTGCTCGTCGGGGATGGGCTGGATGCCGAACAGCTCCCGGTAGAACTCCAGCCAGTCGTAGCTGCGGCCGCCGCCGATGTACTGCACGATGCCGAAGAAATGCATGCCGGCCACGGCGGGCGGATGGCGGTCCACGCCCGGGATGGGCAGGAAGTCGACGTCGTAGATCGAGAACTCGCGGTAGCGGTCGATGAAGTAGATGCGGCTGCCGCCCACGCCGTGGATCGCCGGGATGTTCAGCTCCATCGCCTCCGGATGCGTGGGGACCTCCCAGCCGCCGTGCTCCAGCACGTGGCGGTAGGCCGCACGGGCGTCGCGCACGCGCAGGGCCACTGCGGCAATCGCGGGCGCGCCCTCGCCATGCGTGGCGCCGTCGGCGTCGCGGGGATGCGCGTTGACGACGATGTTGATGCTGCCCTGCCGATACAGGAGGACTTCGCGCGAGCGGTGCCGCGCCACGGGCCGGAAGCCCATCATCTCCAGCACCTGGCCCAGGGCCTGCGGCTTCGACGTGGCGTACTCGATGAACTCCACGCCGTCGAGGCCGATGGGATTGTCCTCGTCGCTGAAGGAGTCCTGCAGCGGCTCGCGCGCGTGTTCCGGTTGCAGCAGAAGGTCGGACATCGTTCAGTACTCCAGCCTTGCCACCGCGCGCAAGGTGTTGGCGTCGGTGGTCGGATACCCGAAGAACTCGAGGTAGGCGGGAATCATCTCGAACAGCATGTCCGAGCCCACCTGCACGCGGCACCCGCGTGCCTGGGCGGCGTGGAGGAAGGCGGTCATCTCCGTCTTCATCACCACCTCGCCGACGAAGGTGCGCGCTGCCAGCCGGTCCATGTCGACCGGAAGCGGATCGCCGGGGTTCATCCCCAGGGGCGTGGCGTTGACCACCAGGTCGAAGCCGGCCGGGTCCTTGCTGCCCGTGCTGACCGTGACCCCGGGGTAGTGCGTGCGCAGGCGTCCGGCGAGCGCTTCGGCAGCCGCCCCCTGCACGTCGTACAGCGCCAGCGCGCCGGCGCCGGCCGCGGCCAGCGAGGCCGCAATGGCGGAGCCGACGCCGCCGCTGCCCACCACCAGCGCACCGGCACCGCGCAGCACGAGGCCCTTGCCCGTCAGCCCGCGCACGAAGCCTTCGCCGTCGAACATGTCGCCGACGAGGCGGCCGTCCGCCGTCCGCTTCACGGCATTGCACGAGCCCGCCACCCTCACCGTGGGCGTGACGTCGTCCAGCAGGTCCACCACGCTCACCTTGTGCGGCATGGTGATCAGCGCGCCGCGGATGTTCTCCAGGCGGAACAGGCTGCGCAGCGTGTCGGGGAAGGACTCCGGCTTGCACCCCATCGGCACGACCACCGCGTTGATGCCCGCCGAGGCGAAGTACGGGTTGTAGATCATGGGCGCCTTGAACGAATGCGTCGGCCAGCCCAGGTGCGCGATGAACTCGGTATGCCCGTTGATCTGCAGCGGGTGTCGGGCACTCATGACGGCTTCCTTGCATCGGGACCGTGCGTGCGCACCAGCCCTTCCAGCGCGATCACGTAGCCCTGCACGCCGAAGCCGACCACGATGCCGGCCGCGGCAGGAGAGATATAGGAGTGGTGCCGGAAGGCCTCGCGCGCATGCACGTTCGAGATGTGGCATTCGATCACCGGCAGCCCGTCCGCGCCCTTGATGGCGTCGTGCAACGCCACCGAGGTGTGGGTGTAGGCGCCGGGGTTGAACACGCAGCCCAGTGCCCGGCCCTCCTTGAACAGGCGCCCGTATTCGTGGATCTTGTCGATCAGGGCGCCTTCCCAGTTGCTCTGGAAGCACTCGACCTCGTGGCCCAGGCGCTCGCCCGCGGCGCGGCACATCGCCTCCACGTCGGCCAGGCTCGTGGAGCCGTACTGCGCCGGCTCCCGCGTGCCCAGCAGGTTGAGGTTGGGTCCGTTGAGGACGAGGATCTTCCGCACGCCAGCAGCCTTACTTGCGCGCCTTGGCCAGTTCGGCCTGGATGGCGTTGACCGTTTCCTCGCCCACGCTGGCGCTGTTCTTGGCGATCACCGGCTTCATCTTCTCGCGCAGCTTGGCGATCTCGGCCGGCGGCAGCTCGGTGATCTGCATGCCGGCCTTGCGCAGGTCCTCCATGCCCGCCTGCAGCTGGGCGCGGGACTGGGTCCGCTGGTAAAGCGCGGATTCCGCGGCGGCATCCTTCAGGATCTTCTGGTCGCCGGAGGACAGGCTGTCCCAGAACTTCCTGCTGACCACCACCGACTGCGGGTTGTACTGGTGGTTGGTGAGCGTCATGTACTTCTGCACTTCGTACAGCTTGGCACCCTTGATCGTGGCGACCGGGTTCTCCTGGCCGTCGACGGCGCCCTGCTCCAGCGCGGAGTACAGCTCGGGGAAGGGCAGCGGCGTCGGGTTGGCGCCCAGCGCCTTCACCCAGTCGATGTTGATCGGGTTGGGGATCACGCGCAGCTTCAGGCCGGCGATGTCGTCCACCTTGGTGATCGGGCGCTTGCTGTTCGTGAGTTCACGGAAGCCCAGTTCGTAGTAGGCGAGGCCCACCAGGCCCTTGTCTTCCAGCTTCTTGTGCAGGCCCTGGCCGAAGGGCCCGTCCACCACCGCGTCCGCCTCCTTCGGGTTGCCGAACAGGAAGGGGAAGTCGTAGATCGCGAATTCCTTCACCAGGCTCGCGAAGATGCCGGAGTTCATCGCCGCCATCTCCAGCGTGCCGCCCTGCAGGGCCGAGACGTTGGCCTGGTCGCTGCCCAGCGTGCCGCCGGGGAAGACCTGCACCTTCATCTTGCCGCCGGACTTGTGCTCCACGAGCTCGGCGAACTTGTCCATGCCCATCACGATGGGATGGCCCTTCGCGTTCTGGTTGGCGAACTTGATGGTGCGGGTCTGCGCCTGCGCCAGCCCGAAGGCGGACAGGGCGACGGCGGCCACGATGGTCTTCAGGAACAGTCTTTTCATAGTCTCGCGTCTCCTTCGTTGAAAAGGGCTGGATTGTGTCAGCCGTGGAACCACCGCGCCGGCACCGTCACCAGCTGCGGGAAAAACACCATGAGGAACATGATGGCGAACTGCGCCACCATGAAGGGCCAGACGCCCTTGGTGACTTCGTCCATGCTCACCTTGCCGACGCCGGCCACGGTGGACAGCACCGTGCCCACGGGCGGGGTGATCAGGCCGATGGCGTTGTTGATCATGAACAGCACGCCGAAGTACACCGGGTCGATGCCCGCGGCCTTCACCAGAGGCATCAGCACCGGCGTCAGGATCAGGATCGTGGGCGTCATGTCCATCGCCGTGCCCACGACCATGGTCAGCACCATGATCGCCAGCATCAGCAGCGTCGGGCTGTCCAGCAGCGGCTGCAGCAGCTTGACCACTTCGTCGGGCAGGTTGGCCACCGTGATCATCCAGGCCGACACCATGGCGGCGGCGACCAGGAACATGATCACGGCCGTCGTCCGCGCGGCGGATTCGAACAGGCCATAGAGCTGCGAAACCTTCAGCTCCTTGTAGATCACCGTGGAGACGAACAGCGCGTACACCGCCGCGACCACCGCGGCCTCCGTCGGCGTGAACACGCCGAACTTCAGGCCCACGATCACGATCACCGGCATCACGAGCGCGAAGGTCGCGTCCTTGAATGCGGCCAGGACCTCCTTGCGGCTCGCGCGCGGCGAGGCCTCGATCTTCTCCGTGCGCACGAGCCACCACCAGGTGATCCAGAGCGCCACGCCCAGCAGCAGGCCCGGCACGATGCCGGCCATGAACAGCTTGGAGATCGACACGTTGGCCGCGACGCCGAACACCACGAAGCCGATGCTGGGCGGGATGATGGGGGCGATGATGCCGGCCGCGGACAGCAGGCCGGCGGAGCGCGCGGTCTTGTAGCCGGCGCGGTTCATCATGGGCAGCAGCAGCGCCGCGAGCGCCGCCGCGTCGGCGACCGCCGAGCCCGAGAGCGCCGCCATGATGATCGCGGCCATGATGCCCACGTAGCCCAGGCCGCCGCGCACGTGGCCGACCAGCGTCATCGCGAAGTTCACGATGCGGCGCGACAGGCCGCCCACGTTCATGATCTCGCCGGCCAGCATGAAGAAGGGCACGGCCAGCAGCGGGAAGCTGTTGGCGCCCTCGATCGTGTTCTGCGCCAGGATCTGGGCGTCGAACATGTTCATGTGCCACATCAGCGCCGCACCGCACGCGAGCAGGGAGAAGGCGATCGGCACGCCGAGGGCCATGGCGCCGAGGAGCGCCCCGAGGAAGATGGTGATGGTCATGGCCTACTTCGTGGCGGGTTCGGGGTCGGCGTGGGGAACTTCGTCCTCGGATTCGGTCACGCCCACGAGCTCGGAATCGGCGAGCTGGCCCGACACCAGCTTCCAGAAGTCGTTGAAGATGAACAGCGCGGCGAACACGGCGAAGAACAGGCCGGATGCGTAGAAGTAGCCCATCGACACTTCCATCACCGCGCTGGAGGTGGGCCAGTTGATGACGGTCTGCTGCCAGGCGCCGCGGAACATCAGCCAGCACATGTACAGCATCAGCAGGTGGCTGGCACCCAGGCAGATCTTCTTGCCCCTGACCGGCAGCCGCGCCACGAGCGTGTCGGTGCCGAGGTGGGCGTGGTTGCGCAGGGCCACGAGCGCGCCGAGGAAGGTCATCCACACGAACAGCCAGCGGGACAGCTCCTCGGACATGGTGATGCCGCTGTTGAAGCCGTAGCGCAGCACCACGTTGCCGAACACCATCACGACCATCAATGCCAGGAACACCACCATCACGAAGGACATCGCCTTGCACAGTCGGTCGATCAGCGTTTGCAACATCTCTTGTCTCCTGCGGAGCACGGACAGCGCGATGCGCGCCCCCGGCAAGTCCGCATCGTCGATTTTGTACGGACTGGTTAGTTTTAAACTGCGGGAAAACCCGCACCACCGTGCCTGATCAGTCCGCGCGCATGAAGCGAACGATCATCTCGATCACGCTGTCGCGGCGGTGCGCGATGTAGGCCGGCGAGCGCGTGTCCAGCTTGAAGATGACGCCGAAGGTGTGGCGGTTGGACACGTTGAAGAAGCTCAGCGCCGAGATGGAGGCGTGGATGTCCACCGGGTCCAGCCCCGGGCGGAAGACGCCGCTCTTTACGCCGCGCTGGTACAGCTGGCGGATCGCGGCGATCGCGGTCACGTTCAGTTCCTGGATCCGCTTCGACTGCGCGATGTACTGCCCGCGGTGGATGTTCTCCGTCATCACCAGCCGGATGTAGTTCTCGTGGGAGAGATGGTGGTCGAAGGTGAAGGCGACCAGGCGGCGCAGGGCCTGCTCGGGCTCCAGGTCCTCGAGGTGCAGTTCCGACTCGATCTCGCGCACCTTGCGGTACGACTCCTCCAGCACGGCGAGGTACAGGCCCTCCTTGCTGCCGAAGTAGTAGTAGATCATCCGCTTGCTGGTCTGCGTCAGCGCGGCGATCTCGTCGATGCGCGCCCCGGCGAGGCCCTTCTCCCCGAACTCCGCAGCGGCGACGTCCATGATGTCGGCCTTGGTGCGCTCCGGGTCGTTGGTGCGGCCCGTCTCCTTGGCGGCTGGTTTCGCCGCCCGGCCGGCACCCCGCCGAGAATGTACTAGTTCGTTCATTCAACCAGTATAGGGGTGGCGCACCGCGCGACCAAGTGCCGCGCGCCGGCTGCTCGCGGCCCGGGCGCCGCCCTTCAACCGACCCGCTTGAGCTTCTTGGCCGGCACGAGCGCGCCCGGCGCGAACTGGGCGAGCAGCTTCGGGTAGGTCATCTCCGCTCCCGCCAGGAAGGCGTCCACCGCGTAGGCGACGTGGCTTGAGAAGTCGACGTTGATGCGGGTGCGGTACACGTGCTTGCGCATCGCCTGGTAGAACATGCCGCCGTGGAGGGTCCACACGAACTCGACCTCCTGCTCGCTGACGGGCGCGTCGGTGTCGGCCAGTCCCACGTGGTGGCGCAGCTCGCGGCAATACACCGGCATCAACGCGCGTCGTACCAGCTGGAGGTAGCGACGATTCAGTGCCGGGCTGGCGAGGCCCGCGTGCAGGTAGATGCGGATCCACTCGGGCCGGTAGGTTGCCTCGGCGTAGCGGCGGTAGAACTCCATGAGGCGTTCGCGCAGGGGAAGCGAGCGGTCCTGCAGCAGCGTGATCCAGGCCGGGTCCCAGCGACCCGCGAACACCGTCTCGTAGACCCGGTCGATCAGGGCCTGCTTGTTCTCGAAGTAGCGGTACAGCAGCGGCTGGGTGATGCCCAGGCGCTTCGACAGCTCGCGGGTCTGTCCGGTGAAACCGGCCTCCGCGAAATAGGCGATGGCGCCCTCGATGATCTGCCGCTCACGGTCTGCCGGGGCCAGCCTCTGGCGCTTGGACTGTGTCATCCGCCGATCTTATGCGTCCCTGGATGCAACCCCAGCCATCCGGCGGCCAGGTGCCACGAAACAGTCATATTGAGCACCCAGCATTCGCGGAACTTCCAGCAGGAGCTTCCATGGATGCAGCCATCCGCGTGCGTGCGCTCGCCAAGACCTTCGGCAACGGCCGCAAGGCCTTGCAGGGTGTCGACCTGCAGGTGCGCCCAGGCGAGATGGTCGCGCTGATCGGCGCCTCCGGCTCCGGCAAGTCCACCCTCCTGCGCCACATCGCGGGCCTGACGGCCGGCGACGCCGGCGCCGGCGCCATCGAGCTGAACGGCCGCGTCGTGCAGCAGGACGGCCGCGTCGCACGCGACATCCGCCAGGTTCGCGCCGGCATCGGCTTCGTGTTCCAGCAGTTCAACCTGGTCGACCGCCTGCCGGTGCTGGTGAACGTCCTGGCCGGCACGCTGCACCGCACGCCCCTGTGGCGCAGCGCCCTGCGCTGGTTCCGCGCCGAGGACCGCGCCCGCGCCATGGAGGCGCTGGCCCGCGTCGGCATCGCCGAATGCTGCTGGCAGCGCGCCTCCACGCTCTCCGGCGGGCAACAGCAGCGCGCCGCCATCGCCCGCGTGATGGTGCAAGGCGCCCGCGTGATCCTCGCCGACGAACCCATCGCCTCGCTGGACCCGGAATCCTCGCGCCGCGTCATGGACCTGCTGGCGCGCGTCAACCGCGAAGACGGCTGCACCGTCGTCGTCTCGCTGCACCAGGTGAACGTCGCGCTGAAGTACTGCCCGCGCACGGTCGCCCTGCACCAGGGCCGCGTCGTCTACGACGGCCCCTCGGCCCAGCTCACTCCCGCGCTGCTGCGCGACCTCTACGGCGCCGAGGCCGACGAGATCCTCGCCCTCGGCGACCACATCACCAGCCTGCAGGAGCCGGCGCGCACCCCGGTGCCCGCCTGGAAGCAACCGCTCCCGCAAGCCGCCTGAACCTGCACATCCAGACAAGGAGATCCCCATGCTCAAATCCCTGCTCGCCGGCCTGGCCGCCGCCGCCCTCTTCACCGCGGCCCACGCCCAGGCGCCCACCGAGATCAACTTCGGGATCATCTCGACGGAGTCCGCCCAGAACCTCAAGAGCGACTGGCAGCCGGTCCTGGCGGACATGGAGAAGAAGACCGGCATGAAGGTCAACGCCTTCTTCGCCACCGACTACGCCGGCATCATCGAAGGCATGCGCTTCAACAAGGTGCAGGTGGCCTGGTTCGGCAACAAGTCGGCGATGGAAGCCGTGGACCGCGCCGGCGGCGAAGTCTTCGCGCAGATGGTCAACGCCGACGGCACCCAGGGCTACTACTCGCACCTGCTCGTGCATCGGGACAGCCCGCTGAAGACGCTGGACGACGTGCTGAAGAACAGCAAGAGCCTCAGCTTCGGCAACGGCGACCCCAACAGCACCTCCGGCTTCCTGGTTCCCGCCTACTACGTCTTCGCCAGGAATGGCGTCGACGCGAAGACCGCGTTCAAGGTCATGCGCACCTCCAACCACGAGTCCAACGCGTTGTCCGTCGCGAACAAGCAGGTGGACGTCGCGACCTGCAACAGCGAGGTCATGGACAAGCTGAAGGAGCGCCAGCCGGAGAAGTTCAAGGACCTGCGCATCGTCTGGACCTCGCCGCTGATCGCCTCCGACCCGCTGGTGATCCGCAAGGACCTGCCGGAGGCGACGAAGCAGAAGGTCAAGGAGTTCTTCACCACCTACGGCCAGGGCAGCCAGCAGGAGAAGGACCAGCTGATGAAGCTGAACAAGCTGTCCGGCTTCAAGGCTTCCAGCAACGCGCAGCTGCTGCCGATCCGCCAGCTGGAGCTGTTCAAGGACCGCAACAAGGTCGAAGCCGATGCCAACCTGGGCGCCGGCGAGAAGCAGGCGAAGCTGAAGGAGATCGACGGCAAGCTCGCCGAGCTCGCCAAGCAGATGTAAGGACAGCATGAACGCACCGTCCGCCCGCCTCGCCGTCGTGCCCCCGACCATCCCCGCGCCACCGCGCGCGAGCCTGGGCGTGCTGTTCGGGTGGGGCGTGCTCGCCGCCTTGCTGGCCGCGTCCTGGAAGGGCGCGGACATGCGTCCCCTGGACCTGCTGCGCGACTCGGGCAACATGGCCCAGTTCGCCGCCAGCTTCTTTCCGCCGGACTTCCACGACTGGCGCAACTACGCGACGGAAATGGTGGTCACGGTGCAGATCGCGCTGTGGGGCACCTTCCTCGCCGTGCTGTGCGCCGTGCCGCTGGGCCTCCTGTGCTCCTCCAACATCGTGCCGGTGTGGGTCTACCAGCCGGTGCGGCGCGTCATGGACGCGGGCCGCGCCATCAACGAGATGGTGTTCGCGATGCTGTTCATCGTCGCCGTGGGCCTGGGTCCGTTCGCCGGCGTGCTGGCCCTCTGGGTACACACGACGGCCGTGCTCGCCAAGCTGTTCTCCGAGGCGGTGGAGGCGATCGACCCGCAGCCGGTCGAAGGCATCCGCGCCACCGGTGCCGGCGCGCTGGAGGAAGTGCTGTACGGCGTGCTGCCTCAGGTGCTGCCGCTGTGGATCTCCTTCTCGCTGTACCGCTTCGAGTCCAACGTGCGCTCGGCCTCCGTCGTCGGCATGGTGGGCGCGGGCGGCATCGGCGTGGTGTTGTGGGACATCATCCGCGCCTTCCAGTACGCCCAGACCTGCGCCGTGATGATCATCGTGGTGGTCACGGTGACCGTGATCGATATCGTCTCCGCGCGCGTGCGCCGCGCGCTCATCTAGGAAGCACCATGGCCCTGACCATCGCCCAGATCGTCCGCCTCTATCGCACCGAGGGCGCCGCCCGCTATGGCATGGAGGCCATCAGCCAGGAGCAGCACGCGCTGCAGTGCGCCACGCTGGCGGAGCAGGCGGACGCCGCGCCGGAGTTGGTGGCGGCGGCGCTGCTGCACGACCTCGGACACCTCCTGTACGTGCTGGTGCCGGACGCGCCCGACGGCGACGACCTGCACGAGTTCCGGTCCCTGCCCTTCCTGCGCGGGGAGTATCCGGAAGCAGTGCTCGCACCCATTCGCCTGCACGTCGCCGCCAAGCGCTACCTCTGCGCAACGGATCCGGACTATCGGGACACGCTGTCGCCCGCTTCGCAGCGCAGCCTGGAACTGCAGGGCGGCGCCTTCACGCCGGCCCAGCGCGATGCCTTCCTGCGCGAGCCGCATGCACTGGATGCGGTGGCTCTGCGCCAATGGGACGACCTGGCCAAGAGCCCCACGCGCATCACGCCCGGCTGGGACCACTTCCGGCGCATCCTGGAGCAGGTGAGCCTGCGCTCGGACCTGCGCGTCGCGGCCTAGACCGGCTTCACGAGGTACTTCGGGGACTCCTCGTAGCCCTGGCGCGCATAGAAGCGGTGCGCGTCCACGCGTCGCGCGTGACTGTGCAACTCGATGCGGTCGCAGCCGCGCTCGCGCGCCCGCGCATGCGCGAATTCCTCCAGCGCCGCGCCGATGCCGAGGCCGCGCGCGTCTTCGTCCACGCACAGGTAGGCGATGCGGCAGATGTCGCCGGCGAGCGCGAGCTGCGGGATGAAGTGCAGCGCGATCACGCCGCGGACGCGGCCGTCGCTTTCGGCCACGCGCAGCACGGCGTCGGGGTGTTCGTCGAGCTCCCGCAGGCGCCGTTCCAGGAAGGCTCCGGTGTCCGGGTAGCCGAGTTGCGTCATGAGTTCCAGCAGCGCGGGCAGGTCGGTGCGGCGCGCGGAACGCAGCAGCAAGGTCATGGCGCCAGCTCCAGCAGGTAGTCGCGCAGCGCCGCGCCGGCGTGCTCCAGTGCGTCGTCGTTCACGATCACGCGGTCCGCGAACGGCGCCGGCAGCTCCGTGTTGCGGGCCATGCGCAGCGAGACCGCGCGCAGGTCCTCGCGCCCGCGCGCATGCAGGCGCGCGCGCAACACGCCGGGAGACGCCGTCACGAGCACGCAGCGCAGGTCGGGACCGCGCGCCAGGGAACGCGCGTGCTCGCGCGACCCGTTGACGACCACCAGTTCGCCGGAACGCACGCGCTGCGCGTACTCTTTCCGCACGCCGTACTCGTAGCCGTGGGCCTGCCAGGCCCAGGCGAGCGCGCCGGTGCGGCGCAGTTCCGCCATGCCGAGCGCGTCCACCGGGTCATGGTCGGACCCCGGCGCGGCCGGCCGCGTGACGAGCCGGCGCGCGAAGCAGATCCGCGGATGCTCGCGCAAGGCCCGCTGGGTCCATGCGAGCACGCTGTCCTTGCCGGCGCCCGAAGGGCCGCACACGAGCACCCAGAGTCCTTTCATGCCTTCAACTCCCGCTCGTGCACGCGCAGGAACGGCGCACCGCGATGGTCTTCCCGGAACAGGCACAGGCGGTCCAGCACCAGGGGATGGCGTTCGTTCAGCGCGGCGACGGCAGCCTGCGCGCGGTGCAGGATCAGGTCCGCCGTCACCGGGTCCACGGTGTTGCTCAAGGTCATGTGGAAGCGGAAGTGTCCCAGCACGTGCGGATAGCCGTAGCGCTCCAGCAGCTCGCGCTGGCGCGTGTCGAGTCCGGCGGCCTCCCGCTTCGCGCTCTCCTCGCGCGTCGGGGGCGCGCGCAAGTCGTCGAGGTCCAGCACGCAGCGGGTGGCCAGCGCGTCCACCGCCGGCTGCCGCTCGTGCGGCACCAGCGCCACGAAGCCGGCCAGGCACTGCGGCTCCAGCGCGCCGAGGTGGACGCGATGCAGTTGCGCCGCCAGGCGGTCGAAGCGGTCGTACAGCACGTCCTCCTGCACCCCGTCGCGCAGCCGGAAGGGCGCCTTCAGCGTCGCGTGGAAGCCGTAGCGGCGCGGATCCGAGGTGAGGCCGTGGAAGTCCTCCGCCGAGAACTCCGGCAGCGCGGGCTGTGCCAGTGCCTTTCCGCGCCGGTCGTCCCAGCCCAGCCAACCGGCGCCGAAGCGCCACCACGGCGAGTCCACGGCCGGCGCGAAGTACACCGCGTGTCTCGCCGTCATGGCATGTCCTCCGGGCATACGGTCAGCTGCACGCGGTCGCCGCTGAACAGCGTCTCGCCGTACTTGATGCGCACGCCGGCCAGGTCCACGTCGACGCCGGCCACGCACAGCAGCGGACGCGAGGGGGGTTGCCGCAGCAGGCGTGCCGTCTCCTCGCTGGGCATCACGGAGGTCACGCGGCTTTCCTTGCGCAGGTAGTCCTCCACGCCCAGGTGCCGCAGGATCTCGGTGGTGGAGGCGCCGTCGTCCAGCAACTCCAGCAGCCCGGCGAAGCGGCGCGCCGGGTACCAGGCAGTCATCACGCTCACCGGCTGGCCGTTGGCCTCGCTCAGGTTCTCGATGTACAGCACCGCATCGCCGGGCGCCAGCCCCAGCTCGCGCGCGATGCGCGCGTCGGCGGCCTCCTCGCGCGCGGTCAGCAGATGCTGGGTGGGCACCAGGCCCTGGCGGCGCACGGTCTCGCTGAAGCGGGTACGGCGCGCGAGCGGGTAATCGAGCAGCTCGCGCTGCACGAACATGCCGCGGCCGCGCTCGATGCGCAGCAGCCCCTGGTCCTGCAGGGACTGCACGGCCTGGCGCAGCGTGTGGCGGTTGACGCGGAAGCGCGCGGCCAGGTCGCCCTCGCTGGGCAGGCGGCCTTCGGCGAAGCGGCCGTCGCGGATCTCGGCGGACAGCGTCTCGGCGATCTGGCGCCACACGGTGACGCCGCTGCGGCGCAGCGGAACGTCATGCTTGAACACGTCGGGTGTCATCAGTCAGTCATGTTGGACGGTTGAAGTTCGGGGCCTGGGTGGCCTGGCCACTGTACGAACCGATCTAGACATCCGTATGACAGACGAAACCGCAATGCAGCGGATCCGCCAGCGCTGGCTGGCCGTCCTGGCGCGGGCGCCGCGCGAACGGCTGGAGCGCGAACTGGCCCGCATCGCCCCGCCCGCCCACCAGCTCGTGCGGCCGCCGGAATGCGGAACGGTCATGCTCCGCGGCCGTGCCGGCGGCACGGGCGACGCCTTCCACCTCGGCGAGGCGACCGTCACCCGGTGCGCGGCCCGCGTGGGCACGCACCTGGGCATCGGCTACCTGCTCGGACGCGACCGCCGGCATGCGGAGCTCATCGCGGTGCTCGATGCGCTGCTGCAGGACCCCCAGCGCCAGCCGATCCTGCTGCGCGAGGTGGTCGACCCCATCGCCGACGAGCAGGCCGAGACCGTCGCCCTGCGCAGCCGCGCGGCGGCCGCCTCGCGCGTGGAGTTCTTCACCATGGTCCGGGGGGAAGCGTGATGGACACCGTGCCCGCCGCCGGCCTGCGCGACCCGGTGCACGACGCGCAGGAGGCCTTCCGCGTCGCCCTCGAGGCCCTGTCGCGACCGGGGCGCATCCATGCGCTGGGCGCGGCGATCGAGGGACTGCCGCTCGGCGCCGCCCAGGCGCACCTGCTGCTGACGCTCACGGACGAAGACACGCCGGTCTGGTGGCAGCAGCCCGCCCCGGCGCTGCAGCGCTGGCTGCGCTTCCACACGGGTGCGCGCTCCGTCAGCGATCCGCGCGAGGCTAGCTTCGCCGTCGTGACCGCGGCTGCGGAACTGCCCGAGCTGCAGCGCTTCCGCGATGGCTCGCTCGCCGAACCCGAGGACTCCTGCACCCTGCTCGTGGAGGTGCCCGCGCTGCGCGGCGGCCTCGCGCTGGACGCGCACGGCCCCGGCATTCCCGACAGCGTGCGCCTCGCGGTGGCCGGCCTGCCGGAAGGCTTCTGGGCCGAATGGCAGGCGGGCCACGCCGCGTTCCCGCAGGGCGTGGACATCTTCTTTACTTGCGGCGGCGAGGTGCTGGGGCTGCCCCGCACCACCCGCATCGGCCGGCTCGAGGAGGTCTGATGTACGTTGCAGTGAAAGGCGGCGCCGCGGCCATCGAGCAATCCTGGCGCCTGGTGGAGCGGCAACGGCGCGGCGATCCCGCGGTGCCGGAACTGTCGGTGCGGCAGGTGCTGGAACAGCTGCCGCTGGCGGTGGACCGGGTGATGGGCGAAGGCTCGCTCTACGACCGCGAGCTTGCCGCGCTGGCCATCAAGCAGGCCGCGGGCGACCTGGTGGAAGCGATCTTCCTGCTGCGCGCGTATCGCACGACGCTGCCGCGGTTGGGCACCAGCGAGCCGATCGACACGGCGCGCATCCAGCTCGCGCGGCGCATTTCGGCGACCTTCAAGGACGTGCCCGGCGGGCAGGTGCTCGGGCCGACCTACGACTACACGCAACGGCTGCTGGATTTCCGGCTGCTGGCGGAGGGCGATGCGAACGCCGGCGTGCCGCCCGCGGCCGAACCGCTGCCGCCACAGGTCCCGCGCGTCAACGAACTCATGGCACGGGAAGGCCTGATCGAACAGCCCGCACCTGGCGAGGCAGAGCCGGGCGACCTCACGCGCGAGCCGCTGCTCTTTCCCGCTTCGCGCGCCGTGCGCCTGCAGGCGCTCGCCCGCGGCGACGAGGGCTGGCTGCTGGGACTGGGTTATTCCACGCAACGCGGCTACGCGAATGGCCACCCCTTCGCCGGCGAAATCCGCCGCGGCAGGGTGTCGGTGGAACTGGTGCCCGACGAACTGGGCTTCGCGATCGACATCGGCGACGTGGAAGTGACCGAGTGCCAGATGGTCAACCAGTTCGCCGGCAGCGCCACGGTGCCGCCGCAGTTCACGCAGGGCTACGGCCTGGCCTTCGGCGGCAGCGAGCGCAAGGCGATGGCGATGGCGCTGGTGGACCGGGCGCTGCGCGCTGCCGAACTGGGCGAGCCCGTGGTCGCGCCGGCCCAGGACGAGGAGTTCGTGCTCTCGCACTGCGACGTGCTGGAGTCCTCGGGCTTCGTGCAGCACCTGAAGCTGCCGCACTACGTGGACTTCCAGTCCGAGCTGGAACTGGTCCGCCGCCTGCGCGCGGCGCACGCAGCGGACCGCGCCGACAGCGAACAGAAGGCTGCCTGAGATGGACCTCGCCCAGAGCTACAACTTCGCGTTCCTCGACGAGCGCACCAAGCGCATGATCCGCCGCGCCCTGCTGAAGGCGGTCGCCATTCCCGGCTACCAGGTGCCCTTCGGCTCGCGCGAGATGCCCTTCGCCTACGGCTGGGGCACCGGCGGCATCCAGCTCACCGCCAGCCTGATCGGCCGCGCCGACGTCCTGAAGGTGATCGACCAGGGCGCCGACGACACGACCAACGCCGTCAACATCCGCCGCTTCTTCGAACGCACGACCGGCGTGCGCACGACCGAGCGCACGGCGGAGGCCACGCTGATCCAGACGCGCCACCGCATCCCCGAGGCGCCGCTCACCGAGAAGCAGGTCCTCGTGTACCAGGTCCCCATGCCCGAGCCCCTGTTCCGGCTGGAGCCGCGGCGCCTGGAGACCATCCGCATGCACGCGCTCTGCGAGTACGGCCTCATGAACGTCAAGCTGTACGAGGACATCGCGCAGCTGGGCGCCATTTCCCGCACGTACGACTACCCCGTACTGGTGAACGGGCGCTATCTCGCCTCGCCCTCGCCGATCCCCAAGTTCGACAACCCCAAGATGCACCGCAATCCCGCCCTGCAGCTGTTCGGCGCCGGCCGCGAGAAGCGCATCTACGCGATCCCTCCGTACACCGACGTGCGCAGCCTGGACTTCGAGGACCATCCCTTCGAGGTGCAGCGCTGGGCGCATGCCTGCGCGCTGTGCGGCTCGCGCGAGAGCTTCCTGGACGAGATGATCGTGGACGACGCGGGCAGCCGCCTCTTCGTCTGTTCCGACAGCGATTTCTGCGGCAACCGCCGCGCCGACGGGCACCGCGGCAGCCAGCAGGCGGTGCGCGTGCGCGATGCGCTGGAGCGTGCGCGATGAGCGGCGACGACGTGCTGCTGTCCGCGCGCGGCCTCGGCAAGCAGTTCGCGCGCGCCGGCCGCGTGCACTGGGCCTGCCGCGACGTGGGCTTCGACCTCTACGCCGGCGAGGTGCTGGCGGTGGTCGGCGAATCCGGCTCCGGCAAGAGCACGCTGCTGCGCCTGCTCGCGGGGCGCGTGCCGTGCGACGAAGGCGCGGTCCTGTACGACGTGCGCGACGCGCTCGAAGGCCGCGGCGGCCTCACGGACCTGCGCGAACTGTCGGAGGCGCGCCTGCGCTGGCTGGCCCGTACCGACTGGGGCTTCGTGGAGCAGCAGGCGCGCGAGGGCCTGCGCATGGGCGTCTCGGCCGGCGGCAACATCGGCGAGCGCCTCATGGCGCTGGGCGCGCGGCACTACGGCCGCCTGCGCGGCGAGGCGCTGCACTGGATGGAGCGGGTGGAGCTGGACGCCACGCGTGTCGACGACCTGCCCGGCACCTACTCCGGCGGCATGCAGCAGCGGCTGCAGATCGCGCGCAACCTGGTCACGCGGCCCCGGCTCGTGTTCATGGACGAACCGACCACGGGGCTGGACGTGTCCGTGCAGGCGAAGCTGCTGGACCTGCTGCGGCAGCTGGTGGGCGAGCTGGGCCTGTCCGCGGTGGTGGTCACGCACGACCTGGCCGTGGCGCGCCTGCTCGCGCACCGCATGCTCGTGATGAAGGACGGCCGGGTCGTGGAGCAGGGCCTGACCGACCGCGTGCTGGACGACCCGCAGCATCCCTACACGCAGCTGCTCGTTTCCTCGGTGCTGACGCCATGAACGCTTTGCTGGAGGCGAGCGGTCTCGCCAAGACCTTCACCCTGCATGCCCGCGATGGCCTGCAGCTGCCCGTGTTCTCCGGCGTGGGCCTGCAGGTGCACGCCGGCGAATGCCTGGCGCTCACCGGCCGGTCCGGCAGCGGCAAGAGCTCGCTCCTGCGCTGCCTGTACGGCAACTACGGCGCCAGCGCGGGCCGGATCTGGATCCGCCACGACGGCGCGCCGCTGGAGCTGTCGGCCGCCGCGCCACGCGAGGTGGTTGCCGTGCGCCGCCGCACGCTGGGCTACGTGTCGCAGTTCCTGCGCGTGGTGCCGCGCGTGTCCGCGCTCGACGTGGTGGCCGAGCCGCTGCGCGCGCTGGGCCACGATGCCGCGCAGGCGCGGGAACGCGCCGGCCAGTGGCTCGCGCGCCTGAACCTGCCCGAGCGCCTGTGGGCGCTGCCGCCCGCGACCTTCTCCGGCGGCGAACAGCAGCGCGTGAACATCGCCCACGGCCTGATCGCGGGCCTGCCCGTGCTGCTGCTGGACGAACCCACCGCCTCGCTCGACGCCACCAACCGCGCCGTCGTCGTGGACCTGATCCGCGATGCCTGCGCGCGCGGCGCCGCCGTCGTCGGCATCTTCCACGACGAGGAAGTGCGCGACGCCGTCGCCACGCGGCGCCTGGACATCGAAGCCTTCCGAGCCGAATCCCTGGAGTCCCCCGCATGAATCCCCGCATCATCCGCAACGCCCGCATCGTCACGCCGGACGCGTCCTTCGTCGGCTGCGTGGTCGTCGACGGCGACACGATCCGCTCCGTCGACCCCGGCAGCACGGCCGCCATGGACGCCGAGAACTGGGACGGCGACTGGCTCCTGCCGGGGCTGGTGGAGCTGCACACCGACAACCTCGAAAAGCACCTGGTTCCGCGCCCCGGCGTGATCTGGAACGCCACCTCCGCCACGGTCACGCACGACGCGCAGTGCGCCGCCGCGGGCATCACCACCGTGCTGGACTCCATCGTGATCGGCGACATGGACAACGGCGGCACCCGCAGCCAGACCTACCAGGTCTCGATCGATGCGCTGCACACCTGCCGCGACGAGAACCTGATGCGCGTGGAGCACCTGCTGCACCTGCGCTGCGAGGTGTCGGCGCCGGACATCGTGGAGAACTTCGAGAAGTACGTCGAAGACCCGCTGGTGGAACTGGTGAGCGTGATGGACCACACGCCCGGGCAACGCCAGTGGCGCGACCTCGTGAAGTACCGCCGCTACACCGAGCGCAACGGCAGCCTGCGCGACGACGCCTACGACGCGCTGGTGCGCGAGCGCACCGAGCAGCAGGCGCTGTTCGCGGCGACCCACCGCGCGAAGGTGGTGGCCGGCTGCCATGCGCGCAACATCCCGCTGGCAAGCCACGACGACACCGAGCTGGATCACGTGGCGCTGGCCTGCGAGGAGAAGGTCGCGATCTCCGAGTTCCCGACCACGGTGCGCGCGGCCGAGGCGGCGCGCCAGGCCGGCATGGCCATCGTGATGGGCGGGCCCAACCTGGTGAAGGGGGGCTCGCATTCCGGCAACGTGTCGGCGGCCGAACTGGCCGGGCGCGGGCTGCTGGACATCCTGTCGTCCGACTACGTGCCGTCCAGCCTGCTGCAGTCGGCCTTCCTGCTGCGCCGGCAGGGCGGATGGACCATGCACCGCGCCATCGCGACGGTGAGCAGCAACCCGGCGAAGGCCATCGGCCTCGCGGACCGCGGCAGCATCGCGCCGGGCCAGCGCGCCGACTTCATCCGCGTGAAGGAAGTGGGCGGCATGCCCGTCGTGCGCGGCACCTGGTGCCGCGGCGAGCGGGCGATGTAGCCACGGGCTGAGGAGAGCCTGACCGCGCGGATGGGCCCAAGGTCCAACTGCAAGCGGCCGGGCGGCCGTCGCAGCATGAGGGGTCGCCCGCGCCCGCGGGCAGAAGGAGGACACCTTGCTGAACGCCATCCTGCGCGGCGCGCTGGCCGCTGCCTTCCTCGCCATCGGCGCCGCCCCCGCTGCCCTTGCCGAAGGCGCGCACCACTGGAGCTACAGGGGTCCCACCGGCCCGGAACACTGGGCGGGCCTGGAGCACGAGTTCGCCCCCTGCGGCGCCGGCCGCACGCAGTCGCCCATCGACATCCGCACCACGGCGGCGGAGAAGGAGCCCTTGTCGGAGATCCAGTTCGAGTACCGCCCGGGGCCGCTCGCGATCGTCGACAACGGCCACACCATCCAGGTCAACGTCGCTCCCGGCAGCTTCATGGAGGTGGGCGGCTTCAGGTACGAGCTGCAGCAGTTCCACTTCCACAAGCCCAGCGAGGAAATGATCGACGGCAGGCACGCCGCCATGGTGGCGCACCTCGTGCACAAGGATGAAGAAGGCCGCCTGGCCGTGATCGCGGTGCTGCTGAACCCGGGCGAGATCAATCCCATGGTCGCGACGCTGTGGAACCACCTGCCGGCGAAGAAGGGCAGCGAGGTCCAGGCGCAGGACGTGCAGGTCAACGCGGCCGACCTGCTGCCGGCCGACCGCAGCTACTACACCTTTGCCGGGTCGCTCACCACGCCGCCCTGCAGCGAGGGCGTGACCTGGTTCGTGCTGAAGCAGCCGGCGACGCTCTCGGCGGGAGAGATCGCGCGCTTCGGCGACGCCTACCCGATGAACGCGCGGCCCGTGCAGCCCCTGAACGGGCGCATGGTGCGGGCGAGCGACTGAAGCCATGATCGCCCGCCACTGGCGCGGCCTGGCCCGGGCCTCGGCCGCCGAAGACTACGTCCGGCACCTGCGGGAAGAGACCTTTCCGGCGATCGAGCGGCTGCCGGGATTCGTCGGCTGCGCGATCCTGCGCCGCGCGGTGCCGGAGGGGGTGGAGTTCCTGGTCGTGACTCACTGGGAGTCACTGGAAGCGATCCGCGCCTTCGCGGGCGAGGCGGTCGAAACGGCCGTCGTGCCGCAGGTCGTGCGCGACATGATGTTGGACTACGACCACAGCGTGCGCCACTACGAAGTGGTGACCTGAAGCGCGGTGCCGGGGAGAAAAGGATGGCGCGGCTGGCGGGGATCGAACCCACGACCCTTGGCTTCGGAGGCCAATACTCTATCCACTGAGCTACAGCCGCATCGCTGATGCGAATCCGCATTATCGCCCAAGCCGGGGGCGGGGGGCGGCGCACCGGCTCGCGTCCCGGGCGCGTGGGGACCGCTGGCTATAATCGCCGGTTGATCCCGATAACGCGAATTCATTGAGGACGCCATGAGCGATACGCAGGAAGAAGCCCACACCGGTCCGATCAAGACTCCCAAGCAGCTGCTGATCGCGGTGCTGTTCTCCTTCCTGATCCCCGTTGGCGTGATCATCGCCCTGGTGACCTACGTGACCTCGGAGAACAAGCCCGCGGGCAGCACGGAAGCCGAGAAGTACGCCCTGGGCGGCGTGACCGCGCAGGACCTTGAGCGCGGCGTCGCCGAGCGCATCCGCAAGGTCGGCACCGTGGAGATCCGCGACGCCAACCGGCCGCTTTCCACCGGCGAACAGGTGTTCAAGGCCCAGTGCACGACCTGCCACACGGCGGGCGTGGCCGGCGCCCCCAAGTTCGGTGATGCCGCCGCCTGGGGCCCGCGCATCGCGCAGGGCTTCGACGCGCTGGTGAAGTCCGCGCTGCACGGCAAGAACGCGATGCCCGCGCAGGGCGGCGGCGACTTCAGCGACACCGAGGTCGCCCGTGCCGTGGCCTACATGGCCAATGCCGGCGGCGCCAAGTTCACCGAGCCGGCCGCTCCGTCTGCCGCGACGGCCGAAGCCGCTGGCGCCGCGCCTGCCGCTGCCGCCGCGCCTGCTGCGGCCCCCGTCGCCACGGCTGCAGCGACGCCGGCCCCGGCCGCAGCCGCCGCTCCCGCCGCCGCTCCGGCTGCGACCGCCGCCGCGGGCGGCGCCGGCGAAGCCCTCTACAAGGCGACCTGCTTCGCCTGCCACGGCACCGGCGCCGCGGGCGCCCCCAAGCTGGGCGACAAGGCCGCCTGGGCGCCGCGCATCGCGCAAGGCCTGCCGGCCCTGTACAACTCCGCGCTGCATGGCAAGAACGCCATGCCTCCCAAGGGCGGCAGCACCGCGTCGGATGCGGACGTGAAGGCCGCCGTGGACTTCATGGTGAGCGCGGCGAAATAAGGCGCAGCGCTTCCAAGAAACAAAGCCGGCTTCGCGCCGGCTTTTTCATGCGCCGCCAGCGCGGGGATGACGGTGGTGCCCGCGGGGATGGCGTGGTTCACGCGTCCGCTGCGCGTGTGATCGGCCGCCCCTGCGCCGGGCTGCGCACGAAGCCGTAGCGCGCTGGCAGGTCCTCGGCCCGCACGTCGTGCGGCTGCCAACGCCCGGACTCGATCAGCTCCGACGCCTGCACGATGTCCTGCGTGTGCACGAGCCCGATGCCCAGGTCCGTCTCCAGGTACACGCGGCCGCCCTCGTCCACCAGGCAGGCTCGCGCCTCCGCGGGCTGGCCGGTGTGGCTCTGGAGGCCGTCGGGGGCCAGGCGCCAGATCCACGGGGTGGCCTGCAGCTCCACGTACACGCGCTGCGGGCCGTTCTGGAAGTACCACTGGCCCTGCTCGTCGCGGTCGTAGTTGCGGTGGATGAAGGCGACCAGCTTGTCGTGGCGCAGCAGCGAGCCCTTGGCGTCCGGGAAGGGGCCGGCCGCCTGCACGCGGTCGTCGCGCATGTACCAGTTGCCGCGCTCGTCCAGTCCCAGCCAGCCGTAGCAGTGCGGGACGTTCGGCCATTTCGCCATCGCCTGGCGAACGATGTCGTCCATGGACGGAATGATAGGCGCGCGGCGTCAGCGCAAGAAGGCGTCGTAACCGGTCTTGCAGATGAGTGCGCTGACGACCAGGATGAACACGACGCGCACGAACGCCGCGCCATGCTTGAGCGCGAGGTGCGTGCCCATGTAGCTGCCGATGACGTTGGCGACGGCCAGAGCCACTGCGTACTGCCACCAGATGTGGCCCTTGGCCGCGAACAGCACCAGGGCCGCGAAGTTGGTCGCCGTGTTCAGCAGCTTGCCCGCCGCCGAGGCGTGCAGGAAGTCGTAGCCCAGCACGCGCACGAACACGAAGACGAAGAAGCTGCCGGTGCCGGGACCGAAGAAGCCGTCGTAGAAGCCCAGCACCAGGCCGATCGCGCAGGCGGCCGTGACCTGGGTGCGGCCGGCGAGCCGCGGCGCGTGCTCGCGTCCCAGCTCCTTCTTTGCCAGCGTGTAGAGCAGCACGCCCAGCAGCACGACGGGCAGCAGCTTGCGCAGGAATTCGGAGGGCAGGACCGTGACGGCCCAGGCGCCCGTGAAGCCGCCCACGAGGCTGGCGCCGGCCGCGGGCACCAGGGTGGACCAGTCCATGTCCACCCGGCGGCCGAACTGGCGGGCGGCGAAGGCCGTGCCCCAGATCGACGCGCTCTTGTTGGTGCCGAACAGCGTGGCGGGCTGAGTGGTGGGGAAGACCGAGAACAGGGCGGGCACCAGGATGAGGCCGCCGCCTCCCACGATCGCATCGACGAACCCGGCCAGCACCGACGCCAGCGACACCAGAAGCAACTCCATTGCCGGGATTGTCGCAGCTGTGCCGTAGCCCTTCCCGCCGGAACTTTTGCACAAATAAAAAGCGCCGCGAGAGGCGGCGCTTTGAGTGGGTCCGGTCCGCGTTGTGCGGTACCGCGCATCGTGTTCGTGTTCTGTGCGGGCTTTGTCTCCTCGGTCCCTCGTCCTGTCCTGCCCCGGGGGGCACGACGCGAGTGCATGCACTGTAATGGTTCGCGGAGCTCGCATGCATGAGGGATTTCCCGGCCGGCGTTTGTGATATAGGAGGCCGGCCCCCCCGGGGCCTTCAGGCGTTGGCCTGGACGATCCAGTCCGCCGCCTTCTCCGCCATCATCAGCACCGGCGAATTGGTGTTGCCGCTGGTGATGACGGGCATGGCGCCGGCATCCACCACGCGCAGGCCGGCGATGCCGCGCACGCGCAGGCGCGCATCGAGCACCGCGCGCGGATCGTCGTCCGGCCCCATCGCCGTCGTGCCCACCGGGTGGAAGATGGTGGTCGCGATGTCGCCGGCCAGGCGCGCCAGTTCGTCGTCGGTCTGGTACTGCGGGCCCGGCTTCCACTCGACCGGCTGGTAGCGCGCCAGGGCCGGCTGCGCCGCGATGCGCCGCGTGACGCGCAGCGAATCGGCCGCGACCTTGCGGTCCTCCGGCGTGCTCAGGTAGTTGGTGGCGATGGCCGGCGCGTCGTCGAACTTGTTGCTGCGGATGCGCACCCAGCCGCGGCTGGTCGGATTGAGGTTGCACACGCTCGCCGTGAAGGCGTTGAAGTTGTGCAGCGGCTCGCCGAAGGCATCGAGGCTCAAGGGCTGCACGTGGTACTCGATGTTCGGGTAGGGCTGGTCGGGCGAGCTGCGCGTGAACGCCCCGAGCTGCGACGGCGCCATGCTCATGGGCCCGCTGCGCTTCAGCGCGTACTCCATGGCGATCTTCGCCTGGCCCCACTTGCTGTTGGCGAGCGTGTTGAGCGTGGTGACGCCTTCGACCTTGAACACCGCACGGATCTGCAGGTGGTCCTGCAGGTTCTCGCCGACGCCCGGCAGGTCGTGCTCCACGGGAATGCCATGCTGCTGCAGCAGGGCGGCCGGCCCGATCCCCGACAGCTGCAGGATCTGCGGCGAGCCGATGCTGCCGGCGCACAGCAGCACCTCGCGTGCGGCCGCGACCGTCAGCATCTTGTTGCCGGTCCAGACCTCGGCGCCCGTGCAGCGCTTGCTGCCATCGGCCTGCGTCTCGACGATCAGGCGCGTGACGTGCGCGCCGGTCCACAGCTCGAAGTTGGGACGGCCGTAGCAGGTGGGCCGCAGGAACGCCTTGGCCGTGTTCCAGCGCCAGCCGCCCTTCTGGTTCACCTGGAAGTAGCCGACGCCTTCGTTGTCGCCGCGGTTGAAGTCCTCGCTGTGCGGGATGCCGGCTTCCTGCGCCGCCTGCGCGAACGCGTCGAGGATGTCCCAGCGCAGGCGCTGGCGCTCCACGCGCCATTCGCCGCCGGCGCCGTGCACCGCATCGGCGCCCTTGTAGTGGTCTTCGTGCTTCTTGAAGTAGGGCAGGCAGTCGTCCCAGGTCCAGGACGCGTCCGCCAGGTGGCGCGCCCAGCCGTCGTAGTCGCGCTTCTGCCCGCGCATGTAGATCATGCCGTTGATGCTGGAGCAGCCGCCCAGCGTCTTGCCGCGCGGATAGCGCAGCTTGCGGCCGTTCAGGCCCGCGTCGGCCTCGGTGGAATACAGCCAGTCGGTGCGCGGATTGCCGATGCAATACAGGTAGCCGACCGGGATGTGGATCCAGTGGTAGTCATCCCTGCGCCCGGCCTCGAGCAGCAGCACCCGGTGGGTATTGCCGGCGGAGAGGCGGTTCGCGAGCAGGCACCCTGCGGTGCCCGCGCCGATGATGACGTAGTCGAAGTCCGGTTGGCTCATTGGTCTCCTGGGGGGCGCCGTTGTTGATCACGGCTTCTTGAACGCAGAAGTCGCGAAAGTACGCAGAAGTCGCAAAAAGGATTCAGGATCTTCTTCTGCGACTTTTGCGTCACTTTTGCGTCTTTTGCGTTCCAACTCTCCGATCAAGCGCTAGTTCGCCGTCGGCATCACGAATTCCGCGCCCTTGCCGATCGACTCCGGCCAGCGCTGCATGATCGACTTCTGCTTCGTGTAGAAGCGCACGCCTTCCTCGCCGTACGCGTGCATGTCGCCGAACAGGCTCTTCTTCCAGCCGCCGAAGCCGTGCCAGGCCATCGGCACGGGGATGGGCACGTTGACGCCCACCATGCCCACCTGCACGCGGCGCGAGAACTCGCGCGCCGTGTTGCCGTCGCGGGTGAAGAGGGACACGCCGTTGCCGTACTCGTGGGCGTTGATCAGGTCCACCGCGTCCTTCAGGTCCTTCGCGCGCACGCAGCCCAGCACGGGGCCGAAGATCTCTTCCTTGTAGATCTTCATGTCGGGCGTCACGTTGTCGAACAGCGTGCCGCCGATCCAGAAGCCGGCGTCGCAGCCCGCGCCCGCCTTCGCGGCCTCGAACTTGCGGCCGTCCACGACCAGCTTCGCGCCCTCGGTCTGGCCCTGAGCGATGTAGCCGGTGATGCGCTGGTGCGCGACGCTGGTGACGATGGGGCCCATCTCGGCATCGAGCTCGGTGCCGTTCTTGACCTTCAGCGTCTTCGTGCGCTCGGCGAGCTTGTCCATGATCTGGTCGGCCGCCTCGCCCACGAGGATGCCCACCGAGATCGCCATGCAGCGCTCGCCGGCGGAACCGAAGGCGGAGCCGATCAGCGCGTCGACGGCCTGGTCCATGTCCGCGTCGGGCATGACCACCATGTGGTTCTTCGCGCCGCCCAGCGCCTGCACGCGCTTGCCGTGCTTCGCGCCGGTCTCGTAGATCTTCTGCGCGATGGCCGTCGACCCGACGAAGGAGACCGCCTTCACGTCCGGGTGCTCCAGCAGCGCGTCGACCGCGTCCTTGTCGCCCTGCACCACGTTGAACACGCCGTCCGGCAGGCCCGCTTCCTTCAGCAGTTCGGCCATGCGCAGCGACGGGGTCGGGTCCAGCGGGCTGGGCTTGAGGATGAAGCAGTTGCCGGCGGCGATGGCCACCGGGTACATCCACATCGGCACCATCACCGGGAAGTTGAAGGGCGTGATGCCCGCCACCACGCCCAGGGGCTGGCGCAGCGTCCAGTTGTCGATGCCGGTGGAGACCTGGTCGGTGTAGTCGCCCTTCAACAGCTGCGGGATGCCGCAGGCGAACTCCACGATGTCGATGCCGCGCGTGACTTCGCCCTGGGCGTCGGTGAACACCTTGCCGTGTTCGGCGGTGATCATGCGGGCGAGCTCGTCGCGATGCTTGTTCAGCAGTTCCAGGAACTTGAACATCACGCGCGCACGCCGGATCGGCGGCGTGTCGGCCCAGGCGGGAAAGGCGGCCTGCGCGGAGGCGACGGCCTGCGCCACTTCGGACGCATTGGCCAGCGCGACGCGGCCGGTGACCTGGCCGGTCGCGGGATTGAAGACGTCGGCACGGCGGCCACTCTGCCCCGGCGCCACGCGGCCGGAGATCCAGTGTTCGATGGACGCCAGCGAGGCGGCCGGACGGTTCTTGTCGGGTGCGTTCATGGGGAGGTCCTGCGAGAGAGAGGGCCAGTCTACCGCCAGCCCGGCGGCACGGCCACGGGCATGGCCAGGAGGATCTGCGCCATGCCCTTGCCGAGCGGGTCATTGCGCAGCGACGCCATGCCGCCACCGTCGAGCGCCTCGGTGCACACGAAGTTCATGGCATGGATGCCGGGCAGGTCGTAGCGCAGCACGTCGCCTTCGACCAGGTGGCCCAGCCACGCTTTCACGCGCTCGGTCGTGAGCTGGCCGCGCAGCCAGGGCAGCCATTCGGGCCGGCGCGCGATCACGCCTATGTTGCTGTGGTTGCCCTTGTCGCCGCTGCGCGCCCAGGCCAGCTGCAGGAGGGGCACTTCCGGCCAGCCGGGCACCGGCAGCACGGCGTCGACCGCGGGGGTGGCCTTGGGCGGCGCGACGGGCGCCTGCCCGGTGGGCACGGCCACCGCCAGGCGGGCGTCTCCCAGCTGCACCTGCGGCTGCAGCAATCCCTTGTCGACGAGGAAGGCGAACTGGCGGATCGTCGGCGCCGGGCTGGGCCGGCCGCCCGCACCGGTCGTTCCCGGCGACCAGCTCGTGCCGGCCGGCGCGATCTCGCGCGCGAACAGTTCCAGCGCTTCCTTCTGCGGATGCATCACCGCCACCTGCAGCACGGCTTCGCGCACGTCCTGCGTGCGCGCATGCGGCCCGTAGTTGGCGAGTTCGGCGCCCAGCACCTCGATGCGCGTGCGGGTGTACGGCAGCCAGCGGCGTTGCGCGAACAGCTCGCGCGTGCGGGCGAGGAGGGCCTCGCCGGTGCGCTGCGCCTTGCGCGCGGCGTCGAAGCCGACGATGGTGAGCTGCCCGGTGCAGCGCCATCCGTCCATGGAAGTGGACGAGACCTTGTAGTGCGGCCCGGGCGGCAGCCCGCGCGCGCCCGTCACGCGCACGCGGTCCGGGTTCAGCTGCTCCAGCGTCACGCGCGTGAAGTCGCAGGTCACGTCCGGCAGCAGGTAGCGGCGCGGGTCGCCGATCTCATACAGCATCTGCTCGGCGATCACCGCGGTGTTCACCAGCCCGCCGGTGCCCTCCGGCTTGGTGACCACGAAGCTGCCGTCGCCCTGGCATTCGGCGATGGGATAGCCGATGCGCGGCCAGTCCGGCACCTGTTCCCAGTCGGTATGCAGGCCGCCCGTGGCCTGGCAGCCGCATTCGAGCAGGTGCCCCGCCAGGCTGCCCTGCGCGAGGCGGTCCCAGTCGTCCTCGCGCCAGCCGTAGGCGTGCAGCAGCGCGCCCAGGGTCACGGCGCTGTCGACGCAGCGCCCGGTGATGACCACCTGCGCGCCCGCGGCGAGTGCGTCGCGAATGGGCAGGGCGCCGAGGTAGGCGTTCGCGGTCAGCAATCGATCGGGCAGCGGCGCGCCGCTCTGGAGCTCGCGCACGCCCTGCTCGCGCAGCTGGGGCAGCAGCGGCAGCACGTCGTCGCCGGTGACCACGGCCACCTGCAGCGGCACGCCCTGTTCCGCCGCCAGGGCCTGCAGCGCGTGCGCGCAAGCCTGTGGATTCACGCCGCCGGCGTTGCTGATCACGCGGATGCCGCGCTGGGCGACGTCGCGCAGGATGGACTTCATCGTCACCTGCACGAAGTCCGTCGCATATCCCAGCGACGGGTCCTTGCCGCGCGCGGCGGCCAGGATGGACATGGTCACCTCGGCGAGGTAGTCGAACACGAGGTAGTCGACGCCCGCGGCGACCAGCTGCGGGGCGCCCACGCTGCTGTCGCCCCAGAAGCCCGAGGCGCCGCCGATGCGGATGGTGCGTTCCATGGTCAGCGTCCCGGCCATTGCGGCTTGCGCTTCTCGCGGAAGGCCGCCTGGCCCTCCTGCGCGTCCTCGGTCTGCGCGAACAGGGCGATCTGGCTCTCGGTGAAGGCCATGGAAGCTTCGAAGGGCAGGCTTTCGATGGCCTTCATCGTGTAGAGCCCGCGGCGGATCGCCGCGGGCGACTTGTCCAGGAGGCGTGCGAGCAGCCAGTCCACCCGGCCATCGAGGTCCGCGTCCACGTGGTTCACGAGGCCGTGAGCGAGCGCCTGCTCGCTCGTGAGCGTTTCGCCGGTGAGGCACCACTCCGTCAACTGGCGCCGCGGAACCAGGTTCTGCAGGACGGACAGCACCTGCGCCGGGAACAGTCCCACCTTCACCTCCGGCAGCCCGAACACCGCGTGCGGCGCCGCGACGGCCAGGTCGCACATCGCCAGCAGGCCCATGCCGCCGGCCATGCAGGCGCCATTGACCCGGGCGACGAGGGGAACGTGGCTGGATCGCGACAGTCGCAGGAGCCGCGCGAAGGCGCCCGTCGGCTCGGAGAAATCGAAGGCGAACGCGTCGCCGGACTGGAGATCGGCCCCGGCACAGAAGGCCCTGGTGCCGGCGCCCGTGAGGACGATGGCCCGCACGGTGCGGTCCTCCTGCGCTCCCGCGATGGCCTGCGCCAGTGCCGCCAGCAGCGCGGGACTCAGGGCGTTGCGGCGCTCTTCCCTCTGGAGGGTGAGCCGCAGCACGCCGTCGCGGCGCTCCACGCCCAGTTCGGGGATCGTTGTCATGGGCCGTCTCCTTCCGCCGCCGTTATACCCGTGGCCGGTGGGCGGCCCGTTCTCCTACACGACAGGAACAGGCTCTGCCGTTACGATGTGGCGCCCCCGCCCGCAATGACCGACGCCACGCCACGCTTCGAACATGCGACTGCTTCCGCGCCCGCCGGCCAGGCCATCCGGCTGCTGGGCGAGTGGACGGCCGCCCAGTTCGCGCAACCGCGCCTGTTCCGCGACCTGCGGCGCACGCTGCCCCGCCGGAACGAGCGCCAGGCCTGGGACCTGCGCCAGGCGACGCAGCTCGATCACGTGGGCGCGCAGCTGCTGTGGGACCACTGGGGCCAGCGCTGGCCGGCCCACGTGGAATTGCTGCCCGCGCAGCGGACCATCCTGGAACGGGTGGCCGAGTTCACGACCCGGCCGCCGCGGGCCAAGCGGCTCTCGCCGTATGACCGCTTCCTGGAATTCGGCGGCGCTCTCCTGCGCGGCCTGGGGCACGGCAAGGAGTTCGTGCGCCTGATCGGGCAGCTCACGCTGGACCTGCGCGAGCTGGTGCGCGCGCCGCACCAGGCGCCCTGGCGCGACTTCTCCGGGCACCTGTACAACATCGGCGCCACCGCGTTGCCGATCACCGCGCTGGTGGGCGGCCTGATCGGCGTGGTGCTGGCCTACCTCACCTCGCAGCAGCTGCGGCAGTTCGGCGCCGACGCGTACATCGTGGACATCCTGGGCATCGCGCTGGTCCGCGAGCTGGGCCCCATGCTTGCCGCCATCCTGATCGCGGGCCGCTCGGGCTCCGCGATCACGGCGCAGATCGGCGTCATGCGCGTGACCGACGAACTGGACGCGATGCGCGTGATGGGCATCTCGCACACCTACCGCCTCGTGATGCCGCGCGCCATGGCGCTGGCCATCGCCATGCCCCTGATCAGCGGCTGGACCACGGTCGCCGGCCTGATCGGCGGCATGGTCGCGGCCGACCTGTCGCTGGGCATCAGCCCCATCTTCTTCATGAACGCCCTGCCGGCCGCGGTGAGCCTGCCCAACCTGGTGCTGGGCATGTCCAAGTCGGTGGTGTTCGGCATCCTGATCGCCCTCATCGGCTGCCATTTCGGGCTGCGCGTGGAGCCCAACACCGAAAGCCTGGGCCAGGGCACGACGGCCTCCGTGGTGACGGCCATCACCATGGTGATCCTGGTCGATGCCCTGTTCGCCATCCTTTTCAGCAGTGTCGGGATCTGATGGCGGAGCAACGCGTCACGACGTCCCCGCCGGCCAACGGCCCCGTGGTGGAAATCCGCAAGCTCACGTCCGCGTTCAACCTGCCGGACCGCAAGGTGGTGATCCACAAGGACCTGGACCTCACCGTGCGGCGCGGCGAGGTGCTGTCCATCGTCGGCGGCTCGGGCTCGGGCAAGACGGTGCTGCTGCGGCAGATCCTGGGGCTGGAGCGGCCCGCCGCGGGCGAGGTGCGCATCATGGGCCAGCCGGTGGAAGCGCTGACCCGGCATGGCGCGTCCAGCCGGGTGGGCATGCTGTTCCAGCACGGCGCGCTGTTCTCCGCCTTCAACGTGCTGGAGAACGTCGCCTTCCCCCTGCGGGAGCTGAAGACGCTGCCCTCGCGCATGATCGAGGAAGCGGCGATGGTGAAGCTGCAGATGGTGGGGCTGAAGCCCGCGGACGCGGAGAAGGCGCCGTCGGAGTTGTCCGGCGGCATGATCAAGCGCGCGGCGCTGGCCCGCGCCCTCATCATGGATCCGCCGCTGCTGCTGCTGGACGAGCCCACCGCGGGACTGGACCCGGAAGCCTCCGACGGCTTCGTGCGGCTGCTGCGCTCGCTGCACCGCGACCTGGCACTGACGGTGGTGATGGTGACGCACGACCTCGACACGCTGTTCGAGCTGTCGACCCGCATCGCCGTCATCGCGGAACAGAAGGTGATCGTGGTGGGCCGGCCGCGCGAGGTGATCGCGTACCGCCATCCCTTCATCGAGAACTTCTTCCTGGGCGAACGCGGGCAGCGCGCGATGGAGCTGTTGCGTGAATTCCCGTTCGCGATCTGAGCGTTTGGAAACGTAGAGAGAGCACCATGGAAAACAAATCCCATGCGATGGCGGCCGGCATCTTCGTCGCGCTGCTGAGTGTGCTGGTCCTGGGGCTGGCCGCCTGGCTCACGCGCGAGACCGGCGTGCGGGACGCGTACGAGATCTCCACGCGGGAGACGGTCACCGGCCTGCAGGCGCAGGCGCCGGTGCGCTTCCGCGGCGTCGACGTCGGCAAGGTGAAGCGGATCGGCTTCGACCCGAAGGTGCCGGGCGCGGTGCTGGTGCGCATGGAGATCGACCGCGACACGCCGCTCACGACCGACAGCTTCGCCACGCTCAGCTACCAGGGCGTGACCGGCCTCGCGTTCATCCAGCTCTCGGACCGCGGCAAGGCCGCCGCGCCGCGCCTCGTCCCCAACGACGCCGCGCCGCCGCGCATTCCGCTGGAGCCCGGGCTGCTCGCACGCCTGGAGGAGCAGGGCGAGGTGATCCTGACACGCATCGACGAGGTCGCGCAGCGCGTCAACAGGACCCTCGGCGATGAGAACCAGAAGCGCCTCGCGAGCGCGCTGGACAATCTCAGCAAGGCGGCGGCAGGCACGCAGCAGCTCGTGACCCATGTGGACACCACCGTGCTGAAGAAGCTCGACCCGGCGCTCGAACAGATCACCGTCACGGTGCGCGGCGCAAAGGGCGCGGTGGACCAGATCGGCACCGCCGCCGCCGAATTCCGCCAGACCGCCCAGCGCCTGAATGCGCCGAACGGACCGCTGGATCGCGTCTCCGAAGGGACCGAGGCGCTGTCGCAGACGATGGAAACCTTCAGCAGCGCCACGCTGCCGCGCGTGAACCGCGTGGCGGACGAGGCGACGCGCACCGTGCGCAACCTGGATCGCGCCATCAACGACCTGACGGAGAACCCGCAGATGCTGATCTACGGAGGCGGCCCGCTGCAGCCCGGGCCCGGCGAACCGGGCTTCCGTTCGGGGGCCGCGCGATGAGGCGCCGCGTCCTGCTCGCGCTTGCCGGCGCGGCCCTGGCGGCCGGCTGCGGCTCGCTGCCGAAACCGCCCGCCCGCCAGACGCTGTACGACTTCGGTCCGGCCCCGGCCCCCGGTGCGCCCGCACCCGGTGCGGACAGGCGATCGCCGCTGTCGCTGCCCGAGGTGGAGGCCGACGGCAGGCTGGAAACACCGGCGCTGCTGTACCGCCTGGGCTACGAAGATGCCTTCCAGTTGCATCCCTACGCCTTCGCCCGCTGGAGCGCGCCGCCCACGCAGCTCGTGCGCCAGCGCCTGCGCGAGGTCCTGGGCCATGACCGGGCGGTGCTGGACAGCGCCGCCGCGGCCGCGATGGTGCGGCGCGGGGCCGACCGGCCGCCGGTGCTGCGCGTGGAGGTGGAGGAGTTCAGCCAGGTGTTCGATTCGCCGACGGCCAGCCGCGGCGTGGTGCGGCTGCGCTGCACGCTGCTGCAGGCCACCGGGAGCGCCGAGCGGGCGGTGGCCCAGCGCGTCTTCGAGGCCGAGCGGCCGGCCCCCAGCGCCGACGCTCCGGGCGGCGTCCGCGGGATCACCGCGGCCATGGATGCGGTGGCGCTGGACATCGCGCGCTGGCTGCAGCAACCTTGAGCATCATGCCCAGCGCGAGCCTCGAACAGCAGATCCGCGACGCCGGCCTCGAAGTCACCGGCTGCTGCGAGCGCCTTTCGCAGTGGCCCGGGCTGCTGGAGACGAGCTCGCTGCTGGAGGACTTCTCGCCCGATGAAGCCGACGTGCTGGGCGCGCTGATGCTGCACGTACGCGCGCAGCCGGGCCAGATGATGATCCGCGAGGGCGACATCAACGACTGGATGATGCTGCTGCTGCGCGGCACGGTGGACGTGGGCAAGCGCGTCGGGCCCGAGGCCGAACGCGACGTCCGCGGCGACAACACGCGCCTCGCGGTGCTGCGTCCGGGCGCCGTGCTGGGCGAGATGTCCATGTTCGACGGCGAGCCGCGCTACGCGAGCTGCTGGGCGTTGGGCGAGGTGCAGGCCGCGGTGATGGACCGCATCGCGGTGGCGCGCCTGATCCAGACGCGCCCGGAAATCGGCGCGAAGCTCCTGGTGAAGCTCACGCAGCTGCTGGCGCAGCGCCTGCGCAATACCAGCAGCCAGTTGATCAAGGCGCTCCACCACCAGACGGTCGCCTGACAAGAAGAAAGGATTCCCCATGTTCCAGGCCCTGGTCCTCGAGAAGGAACCCGCGTTCCGCGCCGAAGTGCGTTCCGTGGACGACGCTTTCCTGCCGCAAGGCGACGTCACGGTGGCGGTCGAGTACTCGACCCTCAACTACAAGGACGCCCTCGCCATCACCAACAAGTCGCCCATCGCGCGCAGCTGGCCCATGGTGGCCGGCATCGACGGCTCCGGCACCGTGCTGGAAAGCAGCGCGCCGGGCTGGAAGAAGGGCGATGCCTTCGTGCTGGACGGCTTCGGCGTCGGCGAGTCGCACAAGGGTTGCCTCGCGGGCAAGGCGCGGCTGAAGTCGCAATGGCTCGTGAAGCGGCCGCCGGCCTTCAGCGCGCGCCAGGCGATGGCGATCGGCACGGCGGGCTACACGGCCATGCTGTGCGTGATGGCGCTGGAGCGGCACGGCCTCCGGCCGGGCGACGGGGAAGTGCTGGTGACGGGCGCAACGGGTGGCGTGGGCTCGATCGCCGTCGCCGTGCTGGCGCAGATGGAGCATCGCGTGGTGGCCGCGACGGGCAAGGCGTCCGAGGCGGACTACCTGAAGTCGCTGGGCGCCTCCGCCGTGATCGACCGCAACGAACTCTCGGCGCCGGGCAAGCCGTTGCAGAAGGAGCGCTGGGCCGGCGTGGTCGACGCGGTGGGCAGCCACACGCTTGCCAATGCGCTGGCGCAGACGCGTTACGGGGGTGCCGTGGCCGCATGCGGCCTGGCGCAAGGCATGGACCTGCCGGCGACCGTCGCGCCTTTCATCCTGCGCGGCGTCTCGCTACTGGGGGTGGACAGCGTCCATGCGCCCATGCACCAGCGGGAGCAGGCCTGGGCGCGGCTGGCGCGCGATCTCGACCCGAAGCTGCTGGAGAGCATGGTCACCGAGATCGGCCTGGAGGACGCGGTGGCCGCCGCGCAGAAGCTGCTCGATGGGCAGGTGCGCGGGCGGATCGTGGTGAAGACCGGCGGGTAAGCGCTTCGCGCGTCGGTGGGGTTCGCCCTGCGGGCTCACCGCCACCCTACAGCGTCCGGCGTCGGTCGCAGGGTGGCGGTGAGCGCGCGAAGCGCCGAACCCCACCGAGGGCGCGTCACTCTCCCGCCAACCGGTATCGTCGCACCTCTTCGACGGTGGTGCACAGCAGCCCGTGCCTTTGCGCGAACTCCGCCACCTGCCCCCCGCGCGCCATGCTCCCGTCCGGGTTCATCAGCTCGCACAGCACGCCCGCCGGCTCGCAGCCCGCCAGTTCCGCGAGGTCCACCGCCGCTTCGGTGTGGCCCTGGCGCTCCAGCACGCCGCCGGGTTTCGCCACCAGCGGAAACACGTGGCCGGGGCTCACGATCTCGCTGCGCTCCAGTGTGCTGCGCAGCGCGCACTGGATGGTCTGCACGCGGTCGGCGGCGGACACGCCGGTGGTGATGCCGAACGCGGCCTCGATGGATTGGGTGAACGCGGTCGCATAGCGCGAACGGTTCGTCTCCACCATGGGGCGCAGCTTCAGCGCATCCGCGTGCCCGGGCCGGATGCACAGGCAGACGATGCCGCTGCCTTCGCGGATCAGCATCGCCATGGCGGCGGGCGTGATGCGGTCGGCGGCGACGATCAGGTCGGCCTCGTTCTCGCGGTCCGCGTCGTCGAGGACGAGCACGGGTTCGCCGGCGCGCAGGCGCGCCAGCACGTCGGGCAGGGGACTCAGCGCGATCGCGCTGTCGGTGAGGGTGGCGGTGGTCATGAAACGCTCCTGTCGTTGAACAAAGGCGCTTCAAGGCTTGCGGCAAGAATGCGCACGCCCTCCCTCGCGGGCCGGCGCGCACGGCAGCGCGCAGCCATGCGGCGGCGCGCATCTTCTTCCATCCGGACTGTGACCGTCGGCCCCGGCATTCGACCGGGTCTGCTGACCTCCGCACGTTGCCGCGCGGAGCGCTCGCGGGCTCGCGGCTTGCGCCGCCTACCGCCGGTGGGGAGTTCCACCCCGCCCTGAAGACCCGCGCATCTTAGGAGATGGCGGCCGACCCTGCGGCGCGCACGGTCACCCGCGCGTCAGTCCAACCTTGGTATTGCTTTCGCCCGCGCGCCTATAGTGCGGTCCATGGGGAGAAGCGCAGGGGCCGCGGCACGCGGCAAACGGCACCGGCTCGCGCGCCACGCGCAGGTGGTGCAGCGGCGTGCCTCCCGCCTCGACCCCACCGTCCGCGCCCTGCTCTGGTCCGGGACGTCGGGCCTGCTGTTCGTCGTGCTGAACTCGCTGATGCGGGGCTGACGCTGGTGATGGACGGCTTCCAGGTGCAGTTCCTGCGCTACCTCATGGGCCTCGCCGTCATGCTGCCCTTCATGGCGCGCAGCGGCTTCGCTTCATACAAGCCGCGCAACATGCTGGGCCAGTTCACGCGCGGGGGCGTGCACACCGCCGGCCTGCTGATCTGGTTCGTCGCCCTGCCGCGCATCAGCCTCGCGGACACCACCGCCATCAGCTTCACGACGCCGATCTTCATCATGCTCGGCGCCGCGCTGGTGCTGCGGGAGCCGATGCGCTGGGAGCGCTGGCTGGCCGCGGCGATCGGCTTCGGCGGCGTGCTGATCGTCGTGGCGCCGAAGCTGTCCGGCAGCGCCGGCCTCTACACCCTGGTGATGCTGTGTTCCTCGCCGGTGTACGCGGCTTCCTATCTCATGACCAAGGCGCTCTCGCGCTACGAGCGGGCCGAGGTGATCGTCGCGTGGCAGGCAATCTCGGTGACCGTCCTGAGCCTGCCGCTCGCGCTGCTGCACTGGCAGGCACCGAGCGTGTCGCAGCTGCTGCTGTTCGCGCTGTGCGGCATGCTGGGAAGCGCGGGGCACTACTGCCTGACGCGCTCGTATGCGGCGGCCGACATTTCCGCGTCGCAGTCGATCAAGTTCCTGGACCTGGTGTGGGCGACGGCGATCGGCTGGCTCGCGTTCGGCGACGCGCCGAGCCGGTCGACGCTGGTCGGGGGGCTCGTGATCTGCGGGTCGACGTTGTGGATTGCGCGGCGGGAGTCGAGAGGGCAGCGGTAGGCGAGCACCCGTTGGTGGGGTTCACCCTGCGGGTTCACCGCCACCCTACGAAGGCCTTGTAGGGTGGCGGTGAGCGCCGCAGGCCGAACCCCACCGATCAATTCAGGACGTTCGCAATCCCCGCCGCCACATGCCCCGCCGGCACATGCAGCGCCGCATGCGCCACATGCCGCGTCTGATCGTCGAAGAAGAAGTCCGGCTCGAACTCGCGCAGGAACTCGCCCTTGGGCAGGCCGCCGAGGAACATCGCCTCGTCGACGTTGACCTTCCAGTCCATCAGCGTGCGGATGGCCCGCTCGTGCGCCGGGGCGCTGCGCGCCGTGACCAGCGCGGTGCGGATGCGCATTTGCGGACTGGCAGCCTGCTGCAGCCGGTGCAGCGCCGCGAGCAGCGGCTTGAAGGGGCCGTCCGGCAGCGGCTGCGTGGCCTTGGTGCGCTCGTGTTCCTGGAAGGCCTCCAGCCCGCGGGCCTGGAACACCTGCTCTGCCTCATCGGAGAACAGCACGGCGTCGCCGTCGAAGGCGATGCGCACTTCGTTCGGGTAGCTGTCGTGGGCCAGCACCGACTCGGTCAGCACGCGCGCGGCCGGGAAGCCGGCAGCCAGCGCGCCGCGCACGTCGTCCTCGTTGGCCGACAGGAACAGCGTCGCCTTCAGCGGCCGCAGGTAGCCGAAGGGCGAGCGCCCCTGGGTGAACACGCCGCGCTGCAGCTGGATGGCGTTGGCCTTGGCGGAACGGAACACGCGCATGCCGGACACCGGGTCGTTGCGCGAGAGCACGACCACCTCCACGCGCTGCGTGCTCGTGTCGTTGAAGGCGAGCAGCTTCTTGACCAGCGAGAACGCGATGCCGGGCGCCGCCGGACGGTCCAGGCGCTCCAGCTGCAGCCGCATGTAGCCGGCCGCGTCGCCGCTCTCGAAGACGCGGTTCTCCTCCTCGAAATCGAAGAGGGCCCGCGAGGAGATCGCGACCACCAGCTGGTCGTCCAGGGACAGGGTAGCCATGCCGCTATCGTACCCACTGGTTCAGCTGGATGATAGGCAGCAGCACCGCCAGCACGATCAGCATCACGACCACGCCCATGCCGATGATCAGCAATGGCTCCAGCAAGGTGGCCATCTGCAGCGCGCGCCGCTGCACTTCGGCGGAGAGCTGGTTGGCGGCGCGCTGCAGCATGGCGGGCAGCTGGCCGGTCTGCTCGCCCAGGCGGGCGAACATGCCCAGGAGGCCCGGGAAGCGCTTCTTCTGCGCGAGCGCCGTGGCGAGCGGCGCGCCCTCGCGCACCAGCACCAGCGCGTCCATCGCATCGGCACGCATCGCCCGGTTCCCCAGGGTCTCGGCCGCGGCCTGCAAGGCCTTGAGGATCGGCACCCCCGCGCCCGCCAGCATGGCCAGCGTGCCGGCGAAGCGCGCCGCGTTGTAGCCGCGCGAGAGCCGGCCCACCAGCGGCAGGTTCAGCCAGCCGGCATCGAAGCGCTGGCGGAAGGCATCGTTGCGCAGGGACACGCGCAGCGCGACGAACCCCAGCACCGCGGCGAAGACGACCAGCAGGCCCCAGGCGCGCACGAAGGCGCTGATCCCCAGCATCACCGTGGTGAGCAGTGGCAGCGCGTGCTTGGTTCCGGCGAAGACGCTGGCGACCTGCGGCACCACGTACGTCATCAGCAGCAGCACGATGGCGATCGCGGCGACCGTGACGATGGCCGGGTACAGCGTGGCCGCGAGCAGCTTGGCGTTGAGCGCCTGGCGCTCTTCCAGGTCGTCGGCCAGCCGCTCCAGCACGGCGCCGAGGTGGCCGCTCTGCTCGCCGGCGCCGACGACGGCGATGTAGATGTCGGAGAACTCGCGCGGGAAGCGCGCGAGCGCCTTGGCGAACGACGACCCGGCGTTCACCTCCGCGCGCAGCGCGGCGACCAGGTGGTGCTGTTGCTGGGTCTCGGCCTCTTCGGCCAATGCCGTCAGGGCGCGCTCCAGGGTCAGGCCGGACGCGACCAGGCCGGCCAGCTGGCGCGTCCAGATCGCGCGGCCGGTGGTGCTGAAGACGGGCCGCTGGAACAGCGAGCGCGACGCCAGCCCGCCGGTGGGCTCCGCGGCGGCCACCGGGCGCACGTCCAGCGGCACCAGCGCGCGGTTGCGCAGCAGGCCGCGCGCGGCCCGGGCCGTGTCGGCTTCCACCACGCCCTTCTGGGTCGCGCCCTCCGCGTCCAGCGCCTCGAATGCATATGCGGGCATGGGCGGATCATAAGTGGGCGTCGCCTGCGCGGCCTTGGAGGCGCGCGGCCCACGCCTACACGGCAACCCGCGCGGCTGCGCCAGCATCATGGCTGCCCCAAAGGAACCCGATGAAGCTGGCCCGCAGTGCTTTTTCTGTCATCCAGGCCCTGATGGCCACGCTGTTCGCCATCGCCGCCCTGGTGCTCATGGCGGTGGCGGCGCGCGCCGGCTGGGACGCGGTGGCCACCGGCCTGGACATCCAGTCGTCCCAGGGCGTGATCGACGCCGTCGGCCTGCTGGCGGCCGCCGTCGTGGCGCTGCAGATCGCGCAGACGATCGTCGAGGAGGAGGTCGTGCGCGACATGCACGTGAGCGCTCCCACGCGCGTGCGGCGTTTCCTCTCGCGCTTCCTGGTGGTGGTGGTCGTGGCGCTGGCGGTCGAAGGCGTCGTGGCGACGATCAAGGCCTTGCACGAGGACATGGCCCACCTGATTTCGGCGGCGGCCCTGCTGCTGGGCACCGGAGGCCTGCTCGCCGCGTGGGGCGTGTTCATCCGGGCCAACCGCCTGGCGGAAGACGTCGAGCCGGAAGCGATGGCGCAGGCCAAGCAGGAGGACGAAAAGCTGAAATAGCGCCGTGCTTGCCTAAGATGCATGCATGAGCGTGTCCCTGCCCACGACCCTCCCCGGCTGCGTGCTGCGGCCCTGGCGGCCCGCGGACAAGCCGGACCTGCTGCGGCACGCGGGCAACCGGCGCGTGTGGCGCAACATGACGCACACCTTCCCGCATCCCTACACGACCAAGGATGCGGACGCCTGGCTGGCGCTCGCAGTGCGGCCCGGCGCCAGCATCCACCTGGCGATCGCCGTGGACGGCGAGGCGGTGGGCGGCATCGGTGCGATCGCGGGCGAGGGCATCCATGCGCGCACGGCGCAGTTCGGCTATTGGCTCGGCGAGTCCTTCTGGGGCCGCGGCATCGGCACCGCGGCGGCGACGGCGCTGGCCGCGCGCATCGGCAGCGAGCGCCTGTTCGTCCGGCTGGAGGCGCAGGTGTTCGCCTGGAATCCGGCGTCGATGCGCGTGCTGGAAAAGGCGGGCTTCGAACGCGAGGCGCTCCTGCGCTGCGCCGCCACGAAGGACGGACAGCTGATCGACACCGTCCTCTATGCGCGGGTTTTCCCGCAGCCGGGCGCCGGCGCCTGAGCCGGCGTTGCGGCCCACGGAAAACAGTCTTCCGTCCGCCTCGTTGCCCGGCCGCGCGCGCCGCAACACACTCGCGCGCATGAACAACCCTGCCTTGCAACGCCGCACCTTCCTGGCCGCCGCCGTGGGCACCCTCGGGGGCTGCGCGCAGGTGCCTCCCCCGCCGCCGCAACCGATCTCCGTGATCAGCTTCGGCGGCGGCTTCAACCTGCCGCTGTGGGCAGCGCGCGACCACGGCTTCTTCACCAGGCACGGCCTGGCGGCGAACCTGCAGGTCACGCCGGATTCGCGCAACGTCTTCACCGGCCTGATGGAGGGGCGCTACCACGTCGCCATCACCGCCTTCGACAACATCGTCGCGTACCAGGAAGGCCAGGGCGAGGTGAAGTTCGACCCGCCCAGCGACTTCTTCGCCTTCATGGGCTCGGACGACGGCTTCCTCAGCCTGGTGGCCGTGCCGGAGGTAGCGAACATCCCGCAGCTCAAGGGCCGCACGATCTCGGTCGACGCCATGAGCAACGGCTTCTCCTTCGTGCTGCGCGAGATGCTGGCGCGCAACGGGGTGGCCGAGTCCGACGTGCATTGGGCCCGCGCCGGCGGCACCGACCGGCGCTTCGCCGCGCTGATGGCGCGCCAGCACGATGCCACCATGCTGCGCGCGCCATTCGACCTGCAGGCCCGCAACCGCGGCTTCCACCAGCTGGCGACCGCGCGCGAGGCGATCGGCCCTTACCTGGGCATCGTGGGCGCGGCGCGCCGCGGCTGGGCGCAGCAGCATCCGGACCAGGTGGTCGGCTTCATCCGCGCCTACCGCGACGCGATCGTCTGGCTGCAGGCGCCTGCCAACCGCCCGGCCGCCCAGGCGCTGCTGCTCGCCAACGTGCCGGGCATGACGCCGCAGATCGCGGAGCAGTCCTGCGCGCTCATGCTGGACCCGGCCAGCGGCTTCTTCCGCGACGTGGCGCTGGACCCGAAAGGCGTGGACGCGGTGCTGGCGCTGCGCAGCCGCCTGGCCGAGCCGCCGCGGGCGCTGACCGACCCGGACCGGTACGTGGACCGGAGCTTCTGGCGCGAAGCGATGAAGGCCTAGGGGGCCCAACCCGGGGCCGTCCAGCCGCCCCCCACCGCCTGAGCCAGAGCGACCAGCACGTTCAGTTCGTCGGCGGTGGCCTGCACGGCCGCCAGTTCCGCATTGAGTTCGCCACGCTGCGCTTCGAGCTGGTCGAGATAGGACGCATAGCCGGCCTGGTAGCGCCGGGTCGCATGGAAGAGTGCGTCCGAAAGCGCCGCGACTTCCGCTTCCAGGTGCGCGCGCTGCTCGCGCGTGCGCACCAGGGCCGAGAGGTTGTCCTCCACTTCACGGAAGGCGGTGAGCACCGTGCGCTGGTAGGTGTAAGCGGCTTCGTCCCGCCTGGCGGCCGTCGTGTCCACCTGGCCCGCGATCCGTCCTCCTTCGAAGATGGGCTGCAGCACGCTGAACCCCATCGTCCAGATGGCAGCTTGCGGCAGGCGGGTGACGGCGAGCGTCCCGGCGCTGGCCGTGAGGCGCACGGTCGGCAGGAACTGCGCGCGCGCCACGGCGAGGTTCGCGTCGGCGGCGACCAGCGCGCGCTCCGCCTGCGCGATGTCGGGGCGGCCACGCAGCAGGGCCGAGGGGAGGCTGTCGGGGACCGGCGGAGGCGGCATGGCGGTGAGCTGCAGCCCCCGGTGGATCTCCATGGGCGGACTGCCCGTGAGCAGCGCCAGCGCGTGCTCCTGCCGCTCGATCGCCAGCAGCGTCTGCGGCACCTGCAGCGCGGTGTTCTCGTAGTCGGCCTCGGCCTGCCGCATTTCCAATGCGGAGGTATAGCCCACCTGCGCCCGTCGCCGCGCGACCCGCATGGCTTCCTCCCGTGACGTGACGGTGCGCTGGAGGATGGCGAGGCGCTCATCCAGCGCGCGCAGCGTGATGTAGCCACTGGCCGTGGCAGCGGCGACCGAGAGCGCCGCCGCATCGCGCGCGGCCTCGCTGGCTTCCGTGCCAGCGCGCGCGGCGGCCGCTCCTTCCGCGACCCGGCCGAACAAATCCAGCTCGTACGACGCCTGGAAGACGTTCTGCTGCGTCGTCGTCGTGGACAGCTGCCCCAGCGCGTTGTAGTTCCGCGAGCGGGTGCCCGCCAGGGCCAGGTCGACGGAGGGAAAGGCCTGGGAGCGCGCCACGGCCTCCTGACCGCGCGCTTCCCGCACGCGCGCCGCGGCGGTCGCGACGTCGCGGTTGTTCGCCAGCGCCAGCTCCACGAGGCGGGTGAGCTCGGGGTCGCCGAACCGGGTCCACCAGTCACGCTGCACGGGCGACGTCGGGGCCACGGACGTGCGCCAGCCGGCGGGCACGGGCGGCGCGTCCTGGCGCGTGTCGTGCTCCAGAGTGCCGCAGGCCGCAAGCAGGATCATGGCAAGCAGGAGAGCGAGCCGCTTCATGGCGCTCCACCGCTGGATGTGTCGACCCGCGCCACCACCGACAGGCCTGGCCGCAGCCGGTCGAGCAAGGGCTGACCGGGGTCCAGGTCGATGCGCACGCCGATGCGCTGCGGCACCTTGACGAAGTTGCCGGTCGCGTTGTCCGGCCGGATCACGGCGAACTCGCTGCCGGTCGCGGGCGAGATGCGGGTGACACGTCCCCGCAGCACCTCCCCGGCCAGCGCATCCACGCGCACGGTGGCGAGCTGGCCCGGTCGCATGTGGGCCGTCTGGGCTTCCCGGAAATTGGCGACCACCCAGACGCTGGTCGGCACCAGGAACAACAGCTGCGTACCAGCGGTCACGAACTGGCCGAGGTGCACGCTGATCTCGCCGAGCTCGCCGTCGCGGGGCGCACGGATGATCGTGTTGGCCAGGTCGATCGCCGCCAGCTCCTGCGCGGCGACAGCGTTGTCCACCGCCGCCTCGAGGCTGGCGCGGTTGACCGCGACGCTGCGCACGTTTTCCTGGGCGATGGTGCGCTGCGCCTGCGCCTGCCCCAGCGCCGCCTCGGATTGCCGCAGCGTCGCGACAGCCTGGTCGCGTTCACGCAGCGACACGGACCGGTCCTCGGCCAGGTCCTGCACGCGCGCGAGGTCGGTGCGCGCGCGCGTGACCTGGGCTTGCGCATTCGTGATCACCGCGTCCTGCGCCGCGACCTGGGCGGTGGCGGAACGATGGCTTTGCTGCCAATTGGCCAGCGCGGCGTTCTGCGCGGCGACGTTGGCCAGCGCCTGCTGCAGGCGCTGGTGATAACTGCGGTCGTCGATCCGCACCAGCACCTGGCCTGCCGTGACCTGCTGGTAGTCCTGTACCAGCACCTCGCGCACGTAGCCGGTCACCTGCGGGCTGATGATCGTGGTCTGGCCGCGCACGAACGCGTTGTCGGTGCTCTGCACCGCCCGCGAGAACGGCGGCAGGTCCCAGGCCCAGAGCGCCAGCAGCGCGCCCGCCACTGCGAACAGCGCGACGAGCAGCGTGAAGCGCCAGCCTCGCCTGGGTGGCGCCCAGCCACGCGCGGGCGGTGCGGGCGCCGCGGTTTCCTGCGGGGGCGCGTCGGCTTCGCCCACTTCGACGGGATCGTTCAGCCGCTCGTGGGACTCCGCGGGCGGGGGCTCCGGTGGGTGTCGTTCCCTTTCAGCCATTGCTCTGCGCGGACCTCAGCTTCTGGAGCGCGGCCAGCTCGCCGGCCAGCGGATTGATGCCGTGGATGCGGTAGTACAGCCAGCGCGCGAACAGCAGCACGCAGGCGATCGTCGCGAGCCAGGCGATCACGCGGAATACGTCGTTGTAGGCCAGCACATTGGCTTCGCGCGCGACCTGCTGCGCGAGCAGGGTCATTCCCTCCGCCTGGCGCAGGGCCGGGTCCGTCAGCACGCGCCCGTAGGCGCCGCCCAGGGCGGCGGCGCGGCCGGCGACCTGTGGATCCGTGAACAGGAGGTGCTGCACCAGCTCGTTGGAGTGCAGGCGCTCGCGCGCCACCTGCAGGGCCCCGAGCAGGGCGGAGCCGCCCAGGCCGCCGATCGTCTGCGCGATGCTGAAGATCGCCGTGAAGCTCACCATGTGGCTCGGCCCCCGCGGCATGGCCCGCAGCATGCCGGTCATCATCAGCGGGCCCATGAAATAGAGCGAGGCGAAGGCGATCAGCGACTGGCTGACATGGAGATTGACGGGACGGGTGACGTTGCTCGCATGCGAGTCCATCCATGCGCCGACTGCGATCAGGAACGTGGAGAACACGATCGGACGCAGCAGGTCCTGCGGATTCAACCGGATCAGGCTGGCGACGAGTCCGGCAACGCTGACGGCCGTGATCACGGCATAGAAGCGCACCAGCTGCTCCGGCACCAGCCCCAGCGTGAGGAGCAGCCCCATCGAGCCGAAGTTCTGTTCCGCCAGGAAGATGCGCATGCTGGCGGCCAGGAGCGCGAACTGAAGGATCTCGACGCTGCCCAGCCAGCGGATGTTCAGCAGCGGATTGGCGCGGTTGTGTTCGATCAGCAGGGCGGCCGACACGAGCACCACCGCACCGGCCAGGGCCCAGCCGATCCAGGACGTCGTCCACCACACCGTGCGCGCCTGCGAGAACACGGCGGAGAGCAGCGCCATGCCGGGCGCGAGCAGGAAGAATGTCAGCAGGTCGAGCGGCTCGAAGGCCTGCATGGTGCGGCTCGGAGGCAGCGGCAGCACGCCGGCGCAGGCCAGCGCGATCAGGGCCAGGCCCAGTTCGAAGGCGAACAGGCGGTGGATGTCGCCGTCGGCCATGAGCAGGGGCGCGATCACCCGGGACAGCGGCAGGCCCAGTTGCGTGACTCCCATGCCGAGCACCATGCCACCCAGGCGCAGCCGCGCCGGCATGCCCTGGATCACGTAGAACAGGCAGAAGCTGCTCATGCCGCTGTCGACGATGCCGGAGACGCCGCGCAGCATCACTTCGAGCGCGAAACTGCCCACGAACAGCTGCGCGAGGCAGACGATCCCGAAGGCCGGCAGGAAGATGCGCGCGAACAGCGTGACCCCGAACTGCTGGCGGAACTTGACCAGCAGCATGCTGGTGCACACGCTCGTCATCGAATAGGCGGCCGTCATCCAGCCGGCTTCCACGGTGGTCAGACCGAGCGCGCCCTGCAGCAGCTGGCTGCTCGCACTGAGCAGCCCGTTGGCGAAGCCGGCCGTCAGCCCGAACAACACGCCGATCACGAGATACGCGATGCGGCGCGGCAGCGGATGGTCGGGCGTGGCCGGCGAGCCCGGCATCAGGGGCCGTTCGTGCGGCTTGAACTCGTAAGGCACCGCTTCGCGCGCGCCGCGGCGCCGCCGGTGCTCGGGGCTGCGTTCCACGTGCCAAGTATTCCGGAAGCGGGGCCTTGCGTGTGCTCGGCGGCAAATCATAAACATGCTTATAATCAGCCAGCGAATGAAATCCGCCCTCGCCACCCGTTTCGGTTTCCTCGTCAATGACGTGAGCCGCCAGTACTCGCAGCAGTTCGACCGGCTCACGCGCGAACGGCTGGGTCTCTCGCAGGCGCAATGCCGCCTGCTGGCCGTACTGGCCTGGCATGAGGGCGAACGCCCGTTGTCGCAGGCCGAGCTGGCGCAGAGACTGGGACTCACCGCGATGGCGGTGGCGACCATGTGCGACCGCCTCGCCGCGGCCGGCTGGATCGAACGCCGCCCCCATCCGGAGGACCGGCGCATCAATCACCTGCACATCAAGCCCAGCGCGCGCAAGGCGCTGGACCGGGCAATGGCGATCGGCGACGAGCTCACCGGCCGGGTGCTCGGCGGCTTCACCCCGGCCGAGCGGGCCCAGCTGCTCGCGCTGCTGGCAAAGGCGCGGCAGGGCCTGCTGACGCTCGACGCGCAACCGGAGGCCGCGGCATGAGCGTCGCCCCGGTCACCAACCCGCACAACGTGCCGCACCGCGGCATGATCACCATCGCGATCATGCTGGCGACCATCATGCAGGCGCTGGACACGACGATCGCCAACGTCGCCCTGCCGCACATGCAGGGCAGCCTGCAGGCCTCCCAGGACCAGATCACCTGGGTGCTCACCTCCTACATCGTCGCCGCGGCCATCGCGCTGCCGCTCACGGGCTGGCTGTGCGCGCGCTACGGCCGGCGCATGGTGTTCATCGTCTCCGTCATCGGCTTCACCATCGCCTCCGCGCTGTGCGGCCTGGCCGGTTCCCTGACCGGCATCGTCGCCGCGCGCCTGCTGCAAGGCATCTTCGGCGCCGCGCTCGTGCCGCTGTCGCAGGCCGTGCTGCTGGACATCAACCCGCCGGCCAAGGTCGGCCAGGCCATGGCCATCTGGGGCGCCGGCATCATGGTGGGCCCCATCCTCGGCCCGATGCTGGGCGGCTGGCTCACCGAGAACCTGGACTGGCGCTGGGTGTTCTTCATCAACCTGCCGGTGGGGGTGTTCGCGCTGTACGGCATCTGGCGCTACCTGCCGGAGAACCGGCCCAAGGCGCAACCCCTGGACATGTTCGGCTTCATCATGCTGAGCCTGGGCATCGGGCTGTTGCAGATGTTCCTGGACCGCGGCGAGCTGCTGGACTGGTTCGATTCCCTGGAAGTGAGCCTGGAGGCCGCCGGCGCGCTGGTCGCTTTCGCCTTCCTCGCGGTGCACACGTGGACGGTGCAAGGTCCCTCCTTCGTCGACCGCGCGCTGCTGAAGGACCGCAACTTCGTCACCGGCTGCATCTTCGGCTTCATCGTCGGCGTGGTCCTGTACGGCACGATGGCGCTGCTGCCGCTGTTCCTGCAGGGGCTCATGGGCTATCCGGTCGTCTACACGGGCATCATCACGGCGCCGCGCGGCATCGGGACCATGGTGGCGATGATCATCGTCGGCCGCCTGGTGCAGCGCGTGGACGTGCGCCTGATCATGGCCGCCGGCTTCTCGCTGACCGCCATCGCCCTGTGGCAGATGACGCACATCACCCTGCAGATGGACAGCCAGCTGATCATCGTCTCGGGGATCATCCAGGGCCTGGGCATCGGCTTCACCTTCGTACCGCTGTCGACGGCCACCTTCGCCACGCTGGCGCCGCGCCTGCGCAACGAGGGCACGCCGATCTACAGCCTGCTGCGCAACATCGGCGGGAGCGTGGGCATCGCGGTGGTGCAGACCTTGTTGTCACGCGGGGCCACGCAGTCGCACGCCGACCTGGCCGCGCTGGTGGGCCCGGGCAACCAGGGGCTGGTGGGCGTGCCTGCGGCGCTGGACCCCGGCACGGCGGCGGGGTTGGCGGCGCTGAACGCGGAACTCACGCGCCAGGCGACGCTGATCTCCTACGTCAATGACTTCTGGATCATGATGGCCGTGACGGCGCTGGCGATCCCGTTCCTGCTGCTGATCAAGCCGCCGAGGCGGGCGGCGCAGGCGGCCGGAAGCGGGGACGTGCCGCACTGAAGCGCGCTGCGCGCGGCGGTGGGGTTCGCTTCCCTCACCGCCACCCTACATCCCTCGTAGGGTGGCGGTGAGGGAAGCGAACCCCACCGACCCCCATCACATCACATCTGCCGCAACCTGAACCGCTGCAGCTTGCCGGTCTCCGTCCGCGGCAGGCTCGCCACGAATTCGATCTCGCGCGGATACTTGAACGGCGCGATGACAGCCTTCACGTGGTCCTGCAGCGCCTTGGCCATGGCCGCGTCCCCCGCGTGGCCCGGCTTGAGCACGCAGAACGCCTTGACGATCATCCCGCGTTCCTCGTCCGGCTTCCCGATCACGCCGCATTCGGCGACGGCGGGGTGCTTCAGCAGCGCGTCCTCGACCTCCGGGCCGCCCACGTTGTAGCCGGCGGTGATGATCATGTCGTCGGCGCGCGCCTGGTAGAAGAAGTAGCCGTCCGCGTCCTGCACGAAGGCATCGCCGGGGTAGTTCCAGCCGTCCTTCACGTAGTTCGCCTGGCGCGCGTCGTCCAGGTACTTGCAGCCGGTGGGACCGATCACGGCCAGCTTGCCGACGGTGCCGCGCGGCAGCTCGCGGCCTTCATCGTCCACCACCTTCGCCGTGTACCCTGGCACCACCTTGCCGATCGCGCCCCGCCGCACCTCGCTGCCCGCCGACGAAATGAAGATGTGGAACATCTCGGTGGCGCCGATGCCGTCCAGCATCTCGATGCCGCTGGCTTCCTTCCACAGCTGGCGCGTGGCATCGGGCAGGCCCTCGCCGGCGCTGACGCTCGTGCGCAGCTTGCCCACGCCCAGCTGGCGCGCGAAGGCCGCGGCCTGGCGGTAGAAGGTCGGCGCCGTGTAGCAGATGGTGGCGCCGACCTCGACGATCGTGCGCACCAGCGATTCCGGCGTGTAGGGCTGGTCCGGGAAATAGATCGACGCGCCGGCGGCCATCGGGAACACCAGCAGGCCCCCCAGACCGAACGTGAACGCGAGCGGCGGCGTGCCCACCACGACATCTTGCGGTGTCGCGCGCAGCACGTGCCGCGGCCAGGCCTCGCAGGCGGCCAGCACGTCGCGGTGCGTATGCACGGCCGCCTTCGGCTTTCCCGTGGTGCCGGAAGTGAAGGCGAGCAGCGCGATGTCGTCCGCCGCGGTGGGGCAGGCGGTGAAGCCGGCCTGCCTGCCGGCGGCGCGCGCCTCCAGCGCGTCGGAGCGGTCCGGTGCGTGGAAGGGAACGATGGCGGCCAGGACCGGGCGGTCCTGGCGCGCAAGCTCCAGTTCCTCCAGCAGCCGGCCGTCGCACAGCGCCAGCGCGGGCTGCGACTTGTCGATGATGTCGCCGAGCTCGCGTGCGCGCAGCAGCGGCATCGTGGCCACCGCGATGGCGCCGGCCTTCACCACCGCCAGGAACGCGAGCGCCATGGCGACGGAGTTGCCCCCGCGCAGCAACACGCGGTTGCCGGGAACGACGCCGAAGTCTTCCACCAGCACGCGGCAGATGCGGTCCACCTGCTCCCGCGCCTCGCGGTAGCTGAGCACGCCGGCGGGCGAGCGCAGCAGCGGACGGTCGCCCCAGCCCTTTTCCGGCGCGCGGTCCAGGAGTTCGGCGATGGCGTTCACCTGCGGAGGCAGCTGCAGCTCGGGCAGGTCGTAGCGCAACGCGGGCCACGCTTCCCGCGGCGGCAGGCGGTCGTGGACGAAGCGGTCCACCTGGGGCGAAGCGATCGGGGCCCTCATGCCGCCGTCTCCTGGCGCGCCTGCGTGGCGTGGTCCTTCACCTTCCCCAGCAGCTTGTGCAGCGAGGAGATCTCCTTGCCGCTCAGGCCGGAGAAGGCTTCGACGATCCAGGCCTCGTGCTGGCGCGCCATGTCGTTGAACTGCTTGCGGCCCTTGGGCGTGAGCCGCACGCGGTAGGCGCGCCGGTCGCCTTCGACGTCGATGCGCTCCACCAGGCCTTCGGACACCAGTTGGTCCGTGATGCCGGTGACATTGCCGCCGGTGACCATCATGCGCCGGGACAGCTCGTTCATCTTGAGGCCGTCGGGCGCGCGTTCGAGCTGCGCCATCAGGTCGAACCGCGGCAGGGTGGTGTCGAACCGCTCGCGCAGCTGGCTGCGCACCTGCTTTTCGACCAGCTGCGTGCAGGTCAGGAGGCGCAGCCAGAGCCGCAGGGCCTCGGGGTGCTCGCTGTGGGCGCGGGCTTCGATGTCCATGGACGTCCTTTGCTTCGGATTAAATAGTTTAGGCCTGAACTAATTGGCCCGCAACGGGGGTGTTCCCCCGAGGAAGCGCCGCCGTCCTACACCAGCGGCATTGACGTGGGTATTCGCGGCTGGCAAGAATCCGCGGATGGAACCCCTCCTCAAGAAGCTGGAAAAACAACTGGCGGCGCTTCCTGTCAGCGTGGCGCTGGAACTCCCGGGCGGCCGCCGGCTCGGCCCGCCGGGCGCCGCGGTGCGAATGGCCTTCCAGGACTGGTCGGGACTGGCAACGCTCGCCGCCGGCCAGATCGGCAAGGTCGGCGAGGACTACGTCGAGGAGCGCGTCCGCATCGACGGCTCCATGCGCGACCTGATGGCGGCGGCCGCGGCGCTCCTGCCGGGCAATCCGGTCGCGAGCGACACCACCTGGTGGGACCAGATTCTGCGCCGGGCCAAGTCGCTGGCCGCGCACACGCCGCAGCGGGACGCGGAGCAGATCCGCTTCCACTACGACGTCTCGGATGATTTCTACGCGCTGTGGCTGGATCCGCGCCGCGTGTACTCGTGCGCGTACTACCAGGAGCCGGGGATGTCGCTGGCCCAGGCCCAGGAGGCGAAGCTGGACCTCATCTGCCGCAAGCTGATGCTGCGCACCGGCGAGCGTTTCCTGGACATCGGCGCCGGCTGGGGCGGGCTGCTGCTGTGGGCCGCCGAGCACTACGGCGTCCACGCCACCGGCATCACGCTGTCGAACAACCAGCACGCGTACGTCAACCGCCTGATCGCGCAGAAGGGCCTGCAGTCCCGCGTGCAGATGCAGCTGCTGGACTACCGCGACCTGCCGGAGGACATGCCGTACGACAAGATCGCGTCGGTGGGCATGTTCGAGCACGTGGGCCAGGTGAACATGCCGGGCTACTTCGCCAAGATCCGCCGCCTGCTGGCGCCGGGTGGCATGGTGATGAACCACGGCATCACCGCCGGCGGCCTGGACAACGGCCAGCTGGGTGCCGGCATGGGCGACTTCATCGGCAAGTACATCTTCCCCGGCGGCGAGCTGCTGCACGCGAGCGTGGTCCTGCGCGACATGGCCGTGGGCGGACTGGAGATGGTGGACACGGAGAACCTGCGCCCGCACTACGCGCGGACGCTGTGGGCCTGGTCCGATGCACTGGAGTCGCGGCTGGACGAGGCGCGCGAGGTGCTGCGCAAGACGCACGGCGAAGCCGGTTCAGGCCGCGTGCTGCGCGCGTACCGCCTCTACCTGGCGGGCTGCGCGATGAGCTTCGAGCGCGGCTGGATCGCGCTGCACCAGTTCCTGGGCATCCGGCCGGACGGCGTGATGCAGACGGGCAACCTGCGCGGTGCGCAGTCCGTGTACCCGTTCAACCGCGGGTACATCTATCGCTGATACGCTCGCACCATGCTCTACAAATTCAAGTCCAAGGCGGCGGGTGACCTGATCATGCTGGAGCCCAATGGGCGCCGCGTGCTGGAGATCGTCGGCAAGGATCCCGGCCCCAAGGGCATCGTCCTGCCCGAGGAAATGCCCGCCGCCATCGCGAAGCTGGAAGCGGCGATCGCGCAGGAAGAAGCCGAGCACAAGGCAGCGGTCGATGAAGCCAAGGCGAAGGGCCAGGCGGCCCCGCGCTTCGACGCCGTGTCGCTGCGCCAGCGCGCGGTGCCCTTCATCGACATGCTGAAGCGGTGCTCGCAGGCGGGGAAGGAAATCGTCTGGGGGGTCTAGCGTTCCACGTTGAGCGTTGAGCGGCCCCCTGAACGCTCAACACTCAACGCCGGACTCAATCGACCTTCGCTCCCGACGCCTTCACCACCGGCTGCCACTTCTTCAGCTCGCGGTCGATCAGCTGGGCGAACTGCGCCGGCGTGTTGCCGCTGGGGATGGCGCCCTGGGCCTGCAGGCGCTCCTTCATCTCCGGGGTCGCGAGCGCCTTCGCGGTTTCCTGCTGCACGCGGTTGACGATGGCCATGGGCGTGCCGGCGGGCGCCAGCAGGCCGAACCAGGAGCTGGCCTCGAAGCCCTTGAGCGTGGGGCCGCCCGCTTCCTCCACGGTCGGCACGTCGGGCAGCGCCTGGGAGCGCGTGGCGCTCGTGACTGCCAGCGCCTTGAGCTTGCCGCCCTTGATGTGCGGCATGGCAGACGGCAGGTTGTCGAACATCACGTCCATGTCGCCCGACATCAGGCTCAGGAGCGCCGGGTTGGAGCCCTGGAAGGGGAAGTGCGTCATGTAGACGCCGGTCATGGACTTGAACAGCTCGCCCGCCAGGTGGATCGAGGTGCCGTTGCCGCTGGAGGCCATGTTCAGCTTGCCGGGGTTGGCCTTGGCGTACTTCACGAAGTCCTGCACCGAGCTGATGTGGCGCTCGGAAGCCTTCTGCGCGTTGACCACCATCACGTTGGGCACGCCAGCGACCAGCGTGATCGGCTGGAAGTCCTTCTGCGGGTCGAAGGGCATCTTCGCGTACAGCCACTTGTTGATCGACTGCGTGCCGACGGTTCCCATCAGCAGCGTGTAGCCGTCGGGGGCCGCCTTGGCCACGAGGTCGGCGCCGATGTTGCCGCCGGCGCCGGGCTTGTTGTCGACGATGAAGGACTGCCCGAAGGTCTTCGTCAGCTCCTGCGCGACCGCGCGGGCCAGGATGTCGGTGGTGCCGCCGGCCGCGAAGGGCACGACGATGCGCACGGGCTTGGTGGGCCATGCGGCCTGCGCGAAGCCCGCGGCGGGCAGCACGCCGGCGAGGACGAGAAGGGATGCGGACGCGAGCGCGCGGCGGCGCGACGGGAAGCGGTTCACGGGAAAGTCTCCTGCCTGGTTCTTGTATGCGGACATGATGCCAAAAGCAAAAAGGCCGCCCACCGGACGGCCTTTTCACGCGGCATCGCGCAGCTTATTCCACGTAGACGTTCGCGGCCTTGATCAGGGGCGTCCACTTGTTGATTTCGGACTGGACGAACTTCTTGTGCTCGGCCGGCTCGGTGCGCTTGTCGGTCACGATGACGGCACCCAGCGCTTCCTCGCGCTTGATGAAGTCCGGGTCCTTCAGCGCCACCTTCAGGGCGTCGTTGAGCTTCTTCAGCACCGGCGCCGGCGTGCCCTTGGGCGCGTACAGGCCGTGGAAGATCGTGACCTGGAAGTCCTTGACGCCCAGTTCCTGCAGCGTCGGGACGTCCTTCAGCGCGGGAACGGTCAGGCGCTGGGCCGTCGTCACCGCGAACACCTTCACCTTCTTGGCCTCGATGGCACCGGTGGTATTGGTGGTCTGGTCGCACATCAGGTCGATCTGGCCGCCCATCAGGTCGGTCATCGCGGGGCCCGTGCCCTTGTACGGGACGGCGGTCATGTCCACGCCCATCGCGTGCTGGAACAGCATGCCGCACAGGTGCGAGGCGGCGCCGATGCCGGCGTTGCCCAGGTTCACCTTGCCCTTGTTCTGGTGCAGCCACGCGACCAGTTCCTTGTAGTTGTTGGCGGGAAGGGTCGGCTTGCCGATGATGGTCATGGGCACGTCGTTGACCATGCCCAGGTATTCGAAGTCGCTGTCCACCTTGAACGGCAGGTTGCGGATCAGCGTGGGCATCGTGGCCATGCTGATGTGGTGCAGCAGGATCGTGTAGCCGTCGGGATTGGCCTTGGCCACCTTGTTGGCGCCGATCGCGCCACCGGCGCCGGCGGCGTTGTCCACGATCACCGTGGTGCCGAGGGGCTTGCGCAGGGCTTCGGCCAGGTCGCGCGCGACCTTGTCGGTCGGGCCGCCGGCGGCGAAGGGCACGATGATCGTGATGGGCTTGCTGGGATAGTCGTCCGCAGCGACGGCGCCGAAGGCAGTCGCAGCGAGGGCGATCGGGAGGAGGGCTTGCAACAACTTCTTCATGGTGTCTCCGGACGAAAAACCCGCCGATCATAGGGGGTCCCCCGAAGCGCGCATTTGAGGAAATACGTACATGGCGCACTCCCGTGCGCCGAAGCCTGAAGGTTTCCTGACGCTACTTGTAGCTGCGCGCGTCCTCGATCACCTTGCCGTCGTTGGGCAGCGTGCCGGGGGCGACGAGCTCCACGTCCGCCCGCAGCTTGGTGACGTCGCGCACGGCCTCGGCGATGCGTTCGACGAGGCCCGGCGTGGGGGCCGCGGCCTCCACCTTCAGCGTCATCCGGTCGTTGGCCATCTCGCCCGTGACCACGAGCCGCGCCTTCATGACCTCCGGAAAGCGGCGCGCGACGGCCGCCACCTGGCCCGGATGCACGAACATGCCGCGGATCTTGGTGGTCTGGTCCGCCCGGCCGAGCCAGCCGCGGATGCGCATGTTCGTCCGGCCGGTCGGATCCTCGCCGGGCAGCACGGCGGACAGGTCGCCCGTCCCGAAGCGGATCAGCGGATACGCCGGATTCAGCGTGGTGACCACGACCTCGCCCACCTCGCCGGGCGCGACCGGGTCGCCGGTGCCGGGACGCACGATCTCCACCAGCACGCCCTCGTCCACCACCATGCCTTCACGCGCGGCCGTTTCGTAGGCGACCAGCCCCAGGTCCGCCGTGGCATAGCTCTGGTAGACGGCAAGGCCGCGTTCCGAGAACCAGTCGCGCAGGCTGGGCGGGAAGGCCTCCCCGCCCACCAGGCCCTTGCGCAGGCTGCGGATGTCGGCACCCGCCTCGTGCGCCTTCTCCACGAGGATGCGCAGGAAGCTGGGCGTGCCCGAATACGCCGTCGGCTTCAGTTCGGCGATGGCCTGCAGCTGCTGCTCCGTCTGCCCGATGCCGGCCGGGAATACCGTGCAGCCGACCGCATGCGCCCCCGATTCCATGAAGAACGCGCCGGGGGTCATGTGGTAGCTGAAGGCGTTGTGCACCAGGTCGCCGCTGCGGAAGCCCGCCGCGAACATCGCGCGGGCGACGCGCCAGTAGTCGCGCGTGGCGCCCTCGGGTTCGTAGATGGGCCCCGGCGACGCGTAGACGCGGGGCATGGCGGGGCCGCGCACGAGCGCGGAGAAGCCGCCGAAGACGTCCTCGGCGCGCCGGGCCTGCTGGCGTTCGAGCAGTTCGCCCTTGCGCGTGACCGGCAGCTTCGCAAGTGCGGCGCGCGAGGTGACGTGCGCTGCGTCCACGCCCGCCAGGATCTCGGCGAACGCGGCAGTGTTGCGCTGGGCGTAGTGGACCTGCCCCGGCAGTGCCGCGAGCAGCTGCGCCTCGCGTTGCGCGGGACTGCGCGTTTCCAGCGCGTCGTAGAACTCCTGCTGCATCTGCCCTTCTCCCCGTTCAGGCCAGCCAGCGCTTGCGCCGCTTGTAGCTTTTCACGTCGCGGAAGCTGCGGCGCTCGCCGCCGCCCACGCCCAGGTAGAACTCCTTGACGTCCTCGTTGCTCGCGAGGTCGGAGGCGGGACCGTCCATGACGATGCGGCCGCTTTCCAGGATGTAGCCGTAGCCGGCGTACTTCAGCGCCATCGACGTGTTCTGCTCGGCCAGCAGGAAGGTCACCCGTTCCTTGGTGTTGAGGTCCTTCACGATCTCGAACACTTCCTCCACGATCTGCGGCGCGAGCCCCATGGAAGGCTCGTCCAGCAGCACCAGGCTCGGGCTGGCCATGAGGGCGCGACCGATCGCGCACATCTGCTGCTCGCCCCCGGAGGTGTAGGCCGCCTGCGCGGTGCGGCGCTGCTTCAGGCGCGGGAAGTAGCCGTAGACCTTCTCCAGGTTGGCCGCGATCTCGCCCTTGCCGCGGCGCGTGTAGGCGCCCGTGAGCAGGTTCTCCTCGATCGTGAGGTGGGCGAAGCAGTGGCGCCCCTCCATCACCTGCACGACGCCACGCTGCACCAGGTCGGCCGGCGTCAGGTTCTCGATGCGCTCGCCGCGCAGGGCGATGGACCCCTTGGTCACCTCGCCGCGCTCGCCCTTCAGCAGGTTGGACACGGCGCGCAAGGTCGTCGTCTTGCCCGCGCCGTTGCCCCCGAGCAGCGCCACGATGGCGCCCTCGGGCACCTGCAGCGACACGCCCTTGAGGACGAGGATCACGCGGTTGTAGATGACCTCGATGCCGTTGACGTCCAAGACGATGTTCGGTGCTTCCATGTCCGTAGGGTATTGACCAATCGAAAGGCCTGGGCCTTTCGATTGGCGGCTCCTTGGAGCCGCGTCCCCTCCCGCCTGGCGGGAGGGGCGGGGGAGGGTGCCGCAAGTACTGCGAGAGCGCAGGCGAGCGATTGCCGGTCCGTCATGACTGGCAATCAGCGGGCTGCCTGCGCTCCATCTTCTTGTCCGCCAGGTACTTCTCCGCCCCCGTCTTCACCATCGGCTTGATGATCTGTTCATCCGCCTCGTACCAGTCGCTGGAGAAGTTCCACTTCTTGCCGTCCCAGGTCTGGATGCGCGCCCAGGTGGAACCCATGTGGTCCTGGCAGGAGGTGCTGATCGGGCGCAGCACGCCGGCGAAGCCCAGCGCGTCCAGGCGCTTCTGGTCCAGGTTCAGGTTCTCCAGGCCCCAGCGCACCTGCTCGCCGGTCATGACCTTGCCCTTGCCGTAGCGCTCCTGCGCACGGCGCACCGCTTCCACGCCCAGCATCTGGATGATCACGCCGCGCGTGTACAGCACGGAGCCGACCTCGTCGCGCGGGCCGGTGCCCTGGCCCTTGTCGTGCACGTACTTGAGGATGTCCTGGATCACCTTGGGCTGCTGGCCCGAGGTGTTGAGGGCCAGGGCGTTGTAGCCCTTGGCGCCTTCACCGACATCCTTCACGTCGGGTTCCGCGCCGGCCCACCACACGCCGTACATCTTGTCGCGCGGGTAACCCGTGGCCTGCGCTTCCTTCAGCGCGGTGGAGTTCATCACGCCCCAGCCCCACAGCAGGACGTAGTCGGGGCGCTGCTGGCGCACCTGCAGCCACGCGGCCTTCTGCTCGACGCCGGGCGCGGTGACCGGGATCAACTCCAGCTGGAAGCCATGCATCTTGGCGCGTTCCTGCAGCAGCGGGATCGGCTCCTTGCCGAAGGGCGAGTCGTGGTACACGAGGGCGATCTTCTTGCCCTTCAGCTTGTCGAAGCCGCCTTCCTTCTTGGCGATGTGCTGGATCAGGATGTCCGCGCCGGTCCAGTAGCTGCCCATGATGGGGAAGTTCCACTTGAACGCGTTGCCGTCCTGCGAGACCGACAGGCCGTAGCCCAGCGTGATCAGCGGGATCTTGTCGTTCGGCACTTTTTCCGTGAGCGCGAACGTGATGCCGGTGGCCTGCGGGTCGAACACCGTGACGCCGGGCCGTGACTTCAGGCGCTCGTAGCACTCCACGCCCTTGTCGGTGGCGTAGCCGGTCTCGCATTCCTCGAACGTGAGCTTCACGCCGTTGATGCCGCCGTCGCGGGCGTTGATCATCTTCAGGTAGTCCTGCTTGCCGTTGGCCCAGGGCGTGCCGTTGGGCGCGTACGGCCCCGTGCGATACGACAGCAGGGGGAAGAACTGCTCCTTGGCCTGGGCGAAGGCGCCGCTGGCCGCCACCCCCAACAGGGCGGTCATCACGATGGAACGAAGCCTCATGGGATGTCTCCTCTTGGTAAAAACGTTCAGTGCGGGAAGGGCCAGAGCCGCAGCTTCTGCTTGCCCGTGGCCCACAGGCGCGCCAGGCCGTGCGGCTCGACCACCAGGAACCAGACGATCAGGGCGCCGAACACCATCAGTTGCGCGTGCTCGACGCCCGCCGTGTCGATGCTCATGCCCACGAGCGACGCGAGCCCGGGCAGCACGTTGGTGAGGACGATGGGCAGCACCACGATGAAGGCGGCGCCGAAGAAAGCGCCCGAGATGGAGCCCAGCCCGCCGATGATCACCATGAACAGCAGGCGGAACGACTGCTCCACCGAGAACGCCGCCGGCTCCCAGGCGCCCAGGTAGACGAAGGCCCACAGCGCGCCCGCCATGCCGACGATGCAGGAGCTGACCGCGAACGCGGTGAGCTTGGCGTACATCGGCCGGATGCCGATCACGGCGGCGGCGACGTCCATGTCGCGGATGGCCATCCACTCGCGGCCGATGGCGCCGCGCACCAGGTTCTTCGCGAGCAATGCCGTGACCACGAGGATGGTGAGGCAGAACCAGTACTTCGCCGCGTCGCCGTCCAGCGGCAGGCCGAACACCTGCAGTGCGCTCACCGAGACCGAGCCGGAGGGCGAATCGTTGGTGAGCCACTTGATGCGCAGGAACATCCAGTCCGCGAAGAACTGCGCGGCCAGCGTGGCGACCGCGAGGTAGAGTCCCTTCACGCGCAGGCTGGGCAGGCCGAACAGGATGCCGAACGCCATCGCGCACACGCCCCCGAGCAGGATGGCCGGCACGAGCGGCATGCCGGGGATGCGCACGAAGAAGTTGTAGGCGCCGTAGGCCCCGACCGCCATGAACGCGCCGGAGCCCAGCGAGATCTGGCCGCAGTAGCCCACCAGGATGTTCACGCCCAGCGCCGCGAGTGCCATGATCAGGAAGGGGATCAGCACCGCCGGGAACATGTAGGGGCTGGCGAGCAGCGGCACCCCGATGTACGCGAGCAGCAGCAGCGCCAGGATGGCCCAGCGGTCCTGCGCGATCGGGAAGATCTGCAGGTCGCTGCGGTAGGAGGTCTTGAACTGGCCGTTTTCGCGGTAGAGCATGTCAGTCCCTTGCCGTCATCCCCGCGCAGGCGGGGATCCAGGGCGTCCAGGCGCGCGCACAGCGCGCTTCTTCGCAAGCCCTGGATTCCCGCCTCCGCGGGAATGACGAAGTCGCTTCATACGCGGTCGATGATCTTTTCGCCGAACAAGCCTTGGGGTCGCACGAGCAGGAACGCGAGTGCGAGCACATACGCGAACCAGATCTCGATGCCCCCGCCCACCAGCGGCCCGAGGTACACCTCCGACAGCTTCTCGCCCACGCCGATCACCAGCCCGCCGATGATGGCGCCCGGCACCGAGGTGAGGCCGCCCAGGATCACCACCGGCAATGCGCGCAGGGCCACCGTCGACAGTGAGAACTGCACGCCCAGCTTGCTGCCCCAGATCATCCCGGCCACCAGCGCCACGACACCGGCCACGCACCAGACGATGACCCAGATGCGCGCGAGCGGGATGCCGATGGACTGCGCGGCCTGGTGGTCGTCGGCCACGGCGCGCAGCGCCCGGCCGGTGGAGGTCTTCTGGAAGAACAGGCTCAGGGCCAGCACGAGACCGGCGGAGATGAGCGCCGCGATGAGATCCTCCTGGTTGATCAGGATTCCGCCTTCGAAGACCTTGTCGAACGCGATCACCGGGTCCTTGGGCATCCCGATGTCGATCTTGTAGATGCTGTTGCCGAACAGGCTCTGGCCCAGGCCTTCGAGGAAGTAGGCGATGCCCAGCGTCGCCATCAGCAGCGTCGCGCCTTCCTGGTTCACCAGGCGCCGCAGCACCAGCCACTCCACCAGCCAGGCGACTGCGAACATGATCGCGCCAGCCACGATGAACGCCGTGACGTTCGCGAAGATGGGGTTCTGGATGCCCGTCCACTGCGGGATCCACTCCGCGAAGCGCGCCATCGCGAGCGCGGCGAACAGCACCATCGCGCCCTGCGCGAAGTTGAAGACGCCGGAGGCCTTGAAGATCAGCACGAAGCCGAGCGCCACCAGCGAATAGAGCATGCCGGCCATGAGGCCGCCGAGGAGGGTTTCGAGGAAGAAGCCCATTACGACTCCGTCATCCCCGCGCACCCCTTCGTCATCCCCGCGAAGGCGGGGATCCCGGAAAGAGCGGAAGCCCTGGATTCCCGCCTCCGCGGGAATGACGGCGTGCCGTGCATTGTCTTCAATGCGAGCTCCCCAGGTAGGCCCGGATCACTTCCGGATTGCTGCGCACTTCGTCCGGCGCCCCGTCCCCGATCTTCTTGCCGTAGTCCAGCACCACGACACGGTCCGAGATGTCCATCACCACGCCCATGTCGTGCTCGATCAGGACCACCGTGGTTCCGAACTCGTCGTTCACGTCGAGGATGAAGCGGCACATGTCCTGCTTCTCCTCCAGGTTCATGCCCGCCATCGGCTCGTCCAGCAGCAGCACCTGCGGCTCCATCGCCAGCGCGCGGCCCAGGTCCACGCGCTTCTGCAGGCCGTACGGCAGTTGCCCCACCGGCGTCTTGCGGTGGGCCTGGATCTCGAGGAAGTCGATGATGCGTTCCACCACCTCGCGATGCCGGATCTCCTCGCGCTCCGCGGGCCCGATGCGCAGCGCCTGCAGCAGCAGGTTGCTTTTGATCCGCAGGTTGCGGCCGGTCATGATGTTGTCCAGGACGCTCATGCCCTTGAACAGCGCCAGGTTCTGGAAGGTGCGCGCGATGCCCATCTCCGCCACCTGCCGGCTCCTCATGTGGTGGAACTGTTGCCCCCGGAAGGTGATCGTGCCTTCCTGCGGCTGGTAGACGCCGTTGATGCAATTGAGCATGGAGCTCTTGCCGGCGCCGTTGGGGCCGATGATCGCGCGCACCTCGTGCTCGCGCACGTCGAAGGAGATGTCGGTGAGCGCCTTGACGCCGCCGAAGGCGAGCGAGATGTTGCGCACGTCCAGGATCACGTCGCCGAGCCTGCGGCCGTTGCCTTCGGTGGCGGGGGACGGCGCGGCGCTGAATCCGGACGGGTCTCTCATGATCTTCATGCCGCGGCTCTCAAGGGCGGGAAGGTGCGGGCATCGAGGATCTTCAGCGTGGCGCTGACCACGCCGGTGCGGCCGTCCTCGAACTTCACCTGCGTCGCTATGTACTGCTCGGCCCGGCCGCCGTACAGCGCGTCCACCAGCACCTGGTACTTCTCGGCAATGAAGCCGCGCCGGACCTTGTTGGTGCGGGTGAGCTCGCCGTCGTCGGCATCGAGCTCCTTGTGCAGGACCAGGAAGCGGTGGATCTGGCTGCCGGCCAGCTTCCCGTCGGCGGCCAGGTCGGTGTTGACCTTCTCGATGCAGTCCTTCACGAGCTGATAGACCTCCGGTTTGCCGGCCAGGTCGGTGTAGCCCGCATACGGCAGGTTGCGCTTCTCGGCCCAGCTGCCCACGGCCTCGAAGTCGATGTTGACCAGCACGCAGACCCGGTCGCGCCGGTCGCCCACGGCCACCGCTTCCTTGATGTGCGGGAAGAACTTCAGCTTGTTCTCGAGGTACTTGGGGGCGAACATCGCGCCGTCCGCGAGCCGCCCGACATCCTTGGCGCGGTCGATGATCTTCAGGTGGCCCTGCGCGTCCAGGAAGCCGGCATCGCCCGTGCGGTACCAGCCTTCAGCGGTCTTCACTTCGGCGGTCGCCTGCGGGTTCTTGTAGTATTCCTTCAGCAGGCCCGGGGAGCGCACGAGGATCTCTCCGCTGTCCTCGAGCCGGATCTCGACGTCGCGGCAGGGCACGCCCACGGTGTCCGCGCGCACCTGGTGGTCCGGCTGCATGCACACGAACACCGCCGTCTCGGTGCTGCCATAGAGCTGCTTCAAGTTGATGCCGATCGCGCGGTAGAACGTGAACAGGTCCGGCCCGATCGCCTCGCCCGCCGTGTACGCCACCCGCACCCGCGACATGCCGAGGTTGTTGCGCAGCGGACCGTACACGAGCACGTTGCCGAGCGCGTAGCGCACGCGGTCGAGGAAGCCGACGGACTGCCCGTCGCGCAGCGCCGGCCCGACACGCCGCGCCACGTCCATGAAATGGTGGAACAGCGCGCGCTTCACCGCGCCGGCGTCCTCCATGCGGATCATCACGCTGGTGAGCAGGCCCTCGAAGACGCGCGGCGGCGCGAAGTAGTAGGTCGGCCCGATCTCCTTGAGGTCGATCATCACCGTGGAGGCCGATTCCGGGCAGTTCACCACGTAGCCGCAGGCGAGCCACTGTGCGTAGCTGAAGATGTTCTGGCCGATCCACGCGGGCGGCAGGTAGGCCAGCACCTCCTCGCGTTCGGTGAGCCGGTCGAATTCGGCGCCGGCCTGGGCGCGATCGACCAGCGTGCGGTGCGTATGCACCACGCCCTTGGGCTGGCCGGTCGTGCCGGAGGTGAAGAACATGGCCGCGGCGTCGTCGGGACTCCCCTGCGCGACTTCGTCCCGCACGAAGCCGGGGTGCTCCATCGCAAACGTGCCGCCGGATTCGAGCAATGCATCGACAGCGGCAAGCCCCGCCTCGCTGTAGTTGCGCAAGCCCCGGGGATCGTCGTACCAGATGCGTGCGAGCTGCGGGCACTGCGCGCGGGCCTCCAGCAGCTTGTCGACCTGTTCCTGGTCCTCGGCCAGCGCGAAGCGCACCTCCGCGTTGTTGATCGGGAAGACGCACTCGGTGGCCACCGCGTCCTGGTACAGCGGCACGGGGATCGCGCCGAGCGATTGCGCCGCCAGCATGGTCGCGTACAGGCGCGGACGGTTGGCGCCGATCACCACCATGTGCTCGCCGCGCTGCAGGCCTGCCTGGTGCAGGCCGCAGGCGAGCCGTTCCACCATGCGCGCGAGGTCGGACCAGGACAGCGCCTGCCAGATGCCGTATTCCTTCTCCCGCATCGCCGCGGCGTCGGGCCGCTGCGATGCATGCAGCGCCAGCAGCCGCGGGAACGTCGTCGCCAGGTCGGGGTGGTGCTCGCGCATCACGGCAATGTAGGCGGCGGTTTGACGCCGATCTGTCTTTGCGACGACATTCCTAGGGATAATCCTCTCAGGGACTGCCCGCACGCACATGGCCTCCGAACTCACGCTCCACCAGCGTCGCCGCGATCCCACGGCGCAGGAGCTCGCGGGCATCCCTTGGCTGGCAGTGCTGGCGCCGGTGCAACGCCAGCGCGCGGCGGCGGCCATCACCGTGGCAGATGCGTCGCCCGGCGACTACGTGTGCCGCATCGGCCGGCCGGTCACCTACTGGTTCGGCGTCGTCGAAGGCCTGCTGAAAATGAGCAACGAGAACGCGCAGGGCCAGACCATCACCTTCAGCGGCCTGCCGCCCGGCGGCTGGTTCGGCGAGGGCACCGTGCTCAAGCGGGAGAGCTACCGCTACAACATCCAGGCGCTGCGCCGGAGCATCGTCGCCGGGCTGCCCGCCGACACCTTCCACTGGCTGCTGGACCACTCGATCGGCTTCAACCGCTTCGTGATGAACCAGCTCAACGAGCGGCTCGCGCAGTTCATTGCCGCCCGCGAGATCGACCGCATGAGCAATCCCGACCTGCGCGTCGCGCGCTCGCTGGCCGCGCTGTTCAACCCGGTGCTGTTTCCCGGCGTCGGCGAGATGCTGCGCATCACGCAGCAGGAGCTCGCCTACCTGGTGGGGCTGTCGCGCCAGCGCGTGAACGAGGCGCTGGCCTCGCTGCAGGAACAGGGCATCATCCGGGTCGAATACGGCGGCGTGCGCATCCTCGACCTGCCATCCCTGCGATCCAGCCCCTTCCCCGTCCCTGCCCATGCCTGAAGTCCCTGCCGCCCCGGGCGGCACCACCCGCCTGAACAAACGCATGGCCGAACTGGGCCTGTGCTCGCGCCGCGAGGCGGATGAATGGATTGCCCGCGGCTGGGTGAAGGTCGACGGGGCCGTCGCGCCCATGGGGCTGCAGGTGGCGGCGAACGCACGCATCGAGATCGACCCGCGCGCCCGCGGCCAGCAGCGGGACCAGGTGACGATCCTGCTGCACAAGCCGATCGGCTACGTGAGCGGCCAGGCGGAAGACGGCTACGAACCGGCGGTAGTGCTGGTGCAGGGCCGCACGCGCTGGAAGGGTGACGGGTCGCCGCATCGATTCGCGCCGGCGCAGCTCAAGGGCCTGGCGCCGGCGGGCCGCCTCGACATCGATTCCACCGGGCTCCTGGTGCTGACGCAGGACGGGCGCGTCGCCCGCCAGTTGATCGGCGAGGACTCCACGGTGGAAAAGGAATACCTGGTGCGCGTGGGCTTCGGCGCGGTCACGGCCAACGTGCAGGCGGCCTTTCCGCCGCAGCAGCTCGCGCGCCTGCGGCACGGCTTGAGCCTCGACGGCCAGCCGCTGAAGCCGGCCCAGGTGGACTGGCAGAACCCGGAGCAGCTGCGCTTCGTGCTGACCGAAGGCAAGAAGCGGCAGATCCGGCGCATGTGCGAGGCGGTGGGGCTGAAGGTGGTGGGGCTCAAGCGCGTGCGCATCGGCCGCGTGACCCTGGGCCAGCTGCCCCTGGGGCAGTGGCGCTACCTGGGGCCGCACGAACGGTTCTGAAGCCGGTGTCGCCGTTCAGGCGGGCCGGGCGAGCAGCCATTCGCCCAGCACCGCCACGGCGTGCGCGGCCTGGGCGTCGGCCTGCATGCCGGCCTGCACCGCGTCGAGCATCGCTGGCCAGCCGGGGTCATTGAGCAGCGCGGCGCCGAAGGCACGCGCAAGTTCCGCCTCCAGCACCACCCGCACCGCCTTGCGTCGGCGATCCGGATCCGCGCGGTCGATGGCGGCGATGCGCTGCGCCATGTTGACGGCCGACGCCCCGGCCTCGGCCACGGGCCCCGAGGGCGCGGAAGTAGGCGCACGCGGACGGGCGCGCCCCCGGACCTCGGACAGGCGCGCCTCGATCGCCGCGACGATGGACTGGCGAGGATCGATGAAGGGCACGCCAATACATCCGGAAGTTCGCGTTCCGGTTTAGACCCTGCAGGTTCTGACAGGGGCTAGGGCATGCCCTAGCCCAGTGGAGGATGTGCGTCACCAAGTTCTTGCCAGAATTACCGTAGAGTTCGCACCCAATCGAGAACACACCAGGGAGGTGCTGTGCAACGACAACAATGGCTGGCGCTGCTGGCCGGGATCGCCTATGGCTTGCTGCAGGGCGGATCCGCGGCAGCCGGACAGGCCACGATCTTCCAGGACGGCGACGGCAACCGCACCCAGGTGCAACAGTCCGGCGCCGCGGGCGGCAGTGTCACGGTGGACCAGGCCGGCTCCGGCAACCAGCTGGACGTCTGGCAACTCCAGGGCACCCTCGACGCCATCGATGCCCGCCAGGCGGGCACGCTGAACGCCGCGTCCCTGACGCAGTCCGGCGGCGGCAACCTGCTGGTGTTGCGCCAGTCCGGCAGCGCCGGGACGGTCGACGTGCAGCAGGCGTCCACGTCCGGAACCGCGGCGGTCTTCCAGTCCTCCCTCAGCGCCGGCGACCGCGCGACGCTGATGCAGTCGGCCACCGCGCCCATCGGCGTCATCCAGCAGGGGGTCGTGCGCACGACCTCGGCTTCGCTGGACGCAGCCAGCGAGGCGGCCGCCGTGCGCAGCACCGTACTGGTGGATGCCGCGAGCAGCCGGTCCACCGCCATCCTGCAGCAGGCCGGCGGCAGCGGCTTGACCGGCATCATCGTGCAAAGCGGGGCGGGCCAGTCCGCCTCCATCGCGCAGAGCGGGTCCTACCTCGAAGCGGAGATCGTGCAGGCCGGCGGCGCGCACACCGCGTCGATCGCGCAGGCCGGCGCCGGCACCGCCACGAGCCCGTATCGCGCGTCCATCATGCAGTTCGGCGCGCAGCCGCAAAGCTTCAGCGTGCAGCAGGCGGCCGGCGCGTCGCCGCGCGTGATCCGGGTCATCCAGCAATGATGCTGGCCCGCGGCGAGCGCTGGGCCGCGCTCGGAATGGCCTGCCTGTTGGCGGCCGGCGGGGCGCGCGCGCAGCTCTCGCGCGAGAACGAGCGGCCCATCGAACGGGCCGGCCTGGCCAACCTCGCCGGCGGCCTGGTGCTGGACGAGACGGTGACGGTGCTGGGGCACGAGTTCTTCAGCGCCTTCGCGGACGCCTGGCGCGAACTCGATGGCGACCAGCGCTACAGCGTCACGATCTCCGAAGTGCCGACGGCGCGCTTCGGTTCCACCATGCGCGTGCAGGCGCAAGGCCGCCTGGTGTACCAGTCGCTGCTGCGGCCCAACCGCCAGGCCGCGCGCGAGACCGCGATGGCCGTGGCGGGCGATGTGTTCGAAAGCCTGGTCCGCCTGGAGGCGGAGCAGGCCCTGTTCCACGATCCGGACCTCGGTCCGGAGGAATTGCGATGAAGCCCTCCCACGTGTTCCTGCTGGCCGCGCTGGCCGGCGCCGCCCAGGCGAACCCGCTCGTGTACCAGCCGGTGAACCCCACCTTCGGCGGCAACCCGCTCAACGGCTCGTACCTGCTCAATCGCGCGCAGGCGCAGGACCGCACGAAGGATCCGTCGGCCTCAGCGGTCAATCCGCTGTCGTCGCAGTCGCAGCTGGAGCAGTTCAACAATGCACTGCAGCAGGCCGTGCTCTCGCGCGTGTCGGCGGCGGTGTCGTCCTCGATCATCGGCGCCGACGGCAAGCTGATCCCCGGCACGGTGGAGACGCAGAACTTCCTGATCACCATCTCCGATCTCGGCGGCGGCCGCATCCGCATCCTCACCACCGACAAGTTGAGCGGCAGCTCGACGAGCTTCGACATCACGCAGTAGGAACAATGAAGTCTTCCTGGTTCCGTGGCCTGCCGTTGTGGGCGCTCGCCGCCCTGGCCGGCTGCTCCAGCATCACTCCGGCCGCGCCCACCACGCCGGCCACCGCCACGCCGCGCAGCGCCGCGGCGAAGGACCTCCTGCACCTGCCTCCGCCCAAGGGCAAGATCACCGTCGCCGTCTACAACCTGCGCGACCAGACCGGCCAGTACAAGCCCGTCCCGGACAGCTCCTTCTCCACCGCGGTGACGCAGGGCGGCGCCGCCTTCCTGATCCGCGCGCTCGGCGAGTCGGGCTGGTTCTCGCCCGTGGAGCGCGAAGGCCTGCAGAACCTGCTGACGGAGCGGCGCATCGTGCGCTCCATCGAAAGCCCCTCGGACAAGGGCGCGCCCGCCGTGCAGCTGCCGCCGCTGACGCCGGCGAGCGTGTTGATCGAAGGCGGCATCGTGGGGTACGAGGCCGACGTGCGCACCGGCGGCGCCGGCATCGCGTACCTCGGCGTGAGCGCTTCCACGCAATACCGCAGTGACCAGGTGACCGTGATGCTGCGCGCGATCGACGTGCGCACGGGCGCCGTGCTGGTGAGCGCGTCCACGACGAAGACGGTGCTCTCGTACCAGCTGCAGACCGGGATCTACAAGTTCGTGAGCTTCAAGAAGCTGCTCGAGGCCGAAGCGGGATTCACGCGCAACGAGCCGATCCAGCTGTGCGTGAACGAAGCGATCGAGGCCGCGGTGATCCAGCTGATCGGCCGCGGACTGGAAACGCGCATCTGGTCGGCGGCCGCCGCCGAGGCCGTCGGCGACCCGGTGTTCCGGCCGTACCTGTCGGACGCGGAACCGCTGCCGCCCTGAATCCACACCCAGTTCCCGCTGTCACCATCCCCATCGACACCTGACCCAAGAGAGGAAGAAACGTGAACAAGACCCAACGTACCTGCTTCGCCATCGCGGCTCTCGTTGCCTGCGGCGGCGCCTCCGCTCAGGCGGCGGGGTATATCTCGCAAACGGGCAGCAATGACCAGGCATCCATCGACCAGACGAGCCCCGCGGGCACGCTGTCGGTGAGCAACATCTACCAGTCGGGTGGGGCCAACAACGTCGTGACGGTGCTTCAGGCGAACAATGTCGCCGGTCCCGCGCCTGGCGGTATCGTGGGTGCGTACAACTCCCTCACGCAGCAGGCCACCATCGGGGACACCGCCAAGGTCACGCAGATCAATGCCGGCGTGGGCAGCACCGTGGTGATGACGCAATCCAACGGCAGCAATTCGCAGGTCGACCTGCTGCAAGCCGGCGTGAGCGGCGCGCAGATGAACATCAACCAGAGCGGCGACAACCACAGCCAGATGGTGCAGCAGACCGCCGGCACTTTGGGCGGCTTCATCCGCACGGGGCAGACCGGCAGCGGTTCGACGATGACCGTCCTGCAGGGGCAGCCCTCCGGCGGCGGTGTCACCAACACGCAGGCACGCGTCTTCCAGAACGGCAGCACCAACACCGCGGTGAGCATGCAGGCCGGCGGCATCAACAACAACACCTTCGTGACGCAAGGGGGCTTCACCAGCCCGGGCTACTACTACGCGAACTCGGCGGGCGGCTACGTGGAGGTGGACCGCACCATTTCCGGCGGCCTGACCACCAACTCCAGCGCCACCGTGTACCAGACCGGCGGCATGAACCAGACGGCCTACATCCTGCAGTACGGCACCGCCCTGAGCGGCACCATCATCCAGGCAGGCGACGGCAACCTCAGCGGCATCCTGCAGACCGGTTCGAGCGACACGGCGTACATCAACCAGTCCGGCATCGCCGGCAACGCCACCGTCTCGCAGAAGGGCACGGGGCTGAACGCCACGATCTCCCAGGGCGGCGCCGGCAACCGCGCGACGGTGACGCAGCGCTGATCCGGACCAACATTCACAGAGAGGAAGAAACATGAAGTTGAATCGCATGGCCTTCGCCGCCGCTGTCCTGGCCGCCTCCGGGGCCGTCTCCGCCCAGACCGTCTCGCCCCAGCAGGCCATCATCAACCAGAGCGGCTCCAACGACACCGCGACCATCGACCAGACGGGCACCGCGGTCGCGAACATCACCCAGGCCGGAGGCAGCAGCAACACCGCCTCCATCCTCCAGTCGCAGAATGGCGTCGCCGGCTTCAATGCCTTCGCCACCGTCACGCAGACGGGCACGACCGGCGCCAATGCCCAGGTCCACCAGTTCGGCACGACGGGGACGACCGGCGTGACGGTGACGCAGCAATACGGCACCGGTTCGACCATGGACGTCCTGCAGTTCGAGGGCGCCGGGAACCAGATCAACGGCCTGCAGCAGGGCAGCACCAACAACGCCACCCTGCAGCAGGCCGGCGGCACCACCGGCAGCCTGATCCGCCAGACCCAGTATGGCAACGGCAACACCGCGTGGGTAGTCCAGGGTAACCCGTCGGGCGGTGGCTCGGCGAGCCAGGCCCGCTCGTGGCAGACGGGTGACAACAACACCGCCTACACGGGCCAGGGGAACGGGACCAACAACAGCTCCTACGTCGCCCAGGGCGTCAACACCATGCCGGGCTCGTACTATGCCGACCAGGCCGGCGGATGGGTGGCGGTGGACACCACCGTGTTCCCCACCTACACCTCCGGGTCCACCGCCAACCTGCAGCAGGACGGCGGCAGCAACAACATCGGCTACATCATCCAGTACGGCTCCAACCAGTACGCCTACGTGTCGCAGGGCGGCGCCGACAACACGGGCGGCATCCTGCAGACCGGCGCGTCCAACCAGGCGACCCTGTTCCAGACCGGCATCGGCGGCCATGCGGCGATCTCGCAGCGCGGGACCGGCGCGTACGGCTACGTGTCGCAATCCGGCGCGGGGAACACCGCAAGCGTGACGCAGCGCTGAAGCACACCACAGCGAAGGGAAGCCGGGCAGCGCCCGGCTTTTTTGTCCCTGCGCATGCCCTGTTGTTCCGGCGACGCCTTATCCGCGACGTCCGGTCGGCGCGCCAGCACGAGGACCTCGCCTGAGCCGCAGTTTCATCGCAGCTCGATGTTGTTCATCGTGAGGTCGATGTAATCGGACTCACCAGTCGACACGCGGATCTTCACCGGCAGATATTGAAGGTTGGGCGCGAGCCACATCTCCACGAGGGCACCACCTGCACTGGCCATCGGCCGCGGTTTGAGGTGGAAGACCTCCAACTCGCCGCGCGGGGGGATGTGCAGCATTTGGCGATCCACGACGTCATAGGACCACACGTTGACGCTGCTCGGACGTCCCAGTGGGAGGCTTACTGTCTCGCCGACCCGCGGCATGGCGCGCCCTCGGGTGAAGCGGTGTCCAAGATCGACGAATTGGCTCACTGCATCCTGGATTCCAGACTGCTGCGGCGTCTGCTGTCCGTTGTTCAGAGTGATCATGTCACTCCCGAACAGCACCTTGCGCCGCTTGCCCAGCCGGCTCTCTTCGTACGCTTGCGGTACGAGGGCGTCGGGGGTCACCGTGCCCTGGCTCGTCATGCTCAGGTTGACGAGGTTTTTCACGTCGAGGTTCAGTTCTGCCTGGTAGCGCACACCTTGGCGTTGCCACAGCAGGTATGCGTTGCCAACGAGCGGCTCGCCGCGGGCTTGGCCATTGAGTCGGTAGCTCAAGCGGGCATCGTGCGGCCAATCGTCGCGGCCGGCACCGGCCTGATCGGGCCCGGCATCCTGCCAATAGCGCGGACAGGAGAAGCATCAAAACGGCGCGACCCATACGTTCTCCAGGGTTCTTGGGCCCTCGGCCGGGCCGTGTATCGAGGGTGCCATCTGCATGGTCACCTCCGTCCATGCCAAGGCGCCGTCAGGCGCCGTCGGCCGCGTGCGCCTCCGCCACCCGCGTCACCTTCTTCCCCGCGATGATCATCCCGAGCACTTCGTCCTCGGTGACGTCCGCGGTGCGGTAGGTCCCCACGGCCTTGCCGTTCTTCATCACGCACAGGCGGTCCGACAGGCCGAAGACGTCGGGCATGTCGTGCGAGATCAGGAAGATGCCCACGCCGGCCGCCTTCAGCTTGCGCACCAGCTCGTGGACCATGCGCGTCTCCTCGGGTCCCAGCGCGGCGCACGGTTCGTCCATGATCAGCGTGCGGGCCCGGAAGTGGATGGCGCGCGAGATCGCCACCACCTGCCGCTGGCCACCGGAGAGGGCGCGCACCGGCACGCGGATGTTGCGGAAGTTCGGATTGAGCTGGCGGAACACCTCGCGGGCGGCACGCTCCATCGCGAAGTCGTCGAGCAGGCCCAGGCGGGTCTTCAGCTCGCGCCCGAGGAACAGGTTGGACACGCTGTCCAGGTTGTCGGCCAGCGCCAGCGTCTGGTAGATGGTCTCGATGCCCAGGGCCTGCGCATCCGAGGGCGTCGCGAGCGCCGCCGGCGTGCCGTTGACGCGGATCTCGCCCTGGTCGACGGCGAAGGCGCCCGCCAGCAGCTTCATCAGCGTGGACTTGCCCGCGCCGTTGTGCCCGAGGACCGCGACCACTTCGCCCGGATAGAGGCTCAGGCTCACGTCGTCGACGGCGCGCACGCCGCCGAAGGACTTGCCGACGCCCTGGAATTCGACCAGCGGGGCGCTCATGACGTGCGCTCCCCGGTGCGGCGGCGGTAGAGCACGTCGAACACCACTGCCACGATCAGCACCTGCCCGATGATCAGCATGCGGTTGCCGACGCTCACGTCGAGGAGCAGCAGCCCGCTTTCGAGGAACTGGATGACCAGCGCCCCGAGCACCGTGCCCAGCACCGTGCCGCTGCCGCCGGACAGCGCGATGCCGCCGATCACCGCCGCGGCGATGGCGTACAGCTCCATGCCCGTGCCCAGCGAGTTCGTGCCGGCATTCAGGCGCGAGATGGCGACGACGGCGGCGACGGCCACCATCGTCCCGAGCAGCAGGAAGCTCTTGAGCATCACCCACTTCACCGGAATGCCCACGAGGGCCGCCGCTTCCGGGTTGCCGCCGATCGCGTAGATGTAGCGGCCGAAGCTGGTGCGGTTGACGATGAAGGCGATCAGCGCCACGACCGCGCCCCAGATCAGCACCGGGTTCGGGATGCCTTGCGGCACGTCCTTGCTCGGGATGCGGTAGGCGCACATGGTGGCGACGAAGGCAAGGACCGCCACGGCGAAGAAGCCCGTGTACAGCGTGTCCAGCAGCAGCGGACGCGGCGCGAAGCCGTGCTGCACGGCGAGGCGTCGCCGCTGCAGGGTGCTCCACGCGAGCCATGCACACACCGCCACGCCCAGCACCCAGCTGGCCGTGACGCCGAGGGCGCCGTCGATGCCGCCGCCGATCAACAGGAACGTCGCATCGGTGACCGGCTGCGTGCGCCCATCGGAGATGAGGTACGCGGCGCCGCGGAACGTGACCAGGCCACCCAGCGTCACCACGAACGACGGCACGCCGAGGTAGGCCGTGAGCCAGCCCTGGTAGAGCGCGATCACGAGCGCGACCGCCCAGCCCGCGAGGCAGGCAGGCACCCAGTGCCAGCCCTTGCTGTAGATCAGCCAGGCGACCAGCACGCCCACGGTGGCCAGCACCGAACCCACCGACAGGTCGATCTGGCGCTCCACGATCACCAGCCCGATCGCGGCCGCGACGATGCCGACCACCGCGGACTGCTGCGCGATGTTGTACAGGTTCTCGGGCGTGAGGAAGTTGCCCGTGACGACGTGGAAGGCGATCGCCATGACCGCCAGCACGGCGGCCATGATCGCCAGGCGCAGGTCCAGGGAAGTGATGTGCAGGCGCTCGTTCAGCGGCAAGGCGGGGCCGCGTGCCGCGTCCTTGTCCGCCAAAGCCTGCGCTCCCTCCGCCGGCTGCAGCATCACTGCGCGCCCCAGGCGCCCGTCACTTGCAGGCCGCCGGGCCGGTGGCCTTGTCGACGCCCCGGCATGCCGCTTCCTTGGTGATCCAGCCGGCCTTGATGACGACGTCGAGCCTGTCCGCCGTGATCGGGATGGGCTTCAGCAGGATCGCGTTCATCTTCACCTGCTTCTCGCCGCCGGCGAAGGTCGTGGCGTTCGGCACCTTCTGGCCCTTGGCCAGGTGCACGGCCACGGTGGCGGCTTCGCGCCCGAGGTCGCGCGAGTCCTTCCACACCGACACCGTCTGCGTGCCCAGGGCCACGCGGTTCAGGGCCGCATGGTCGCCGTCCTGCCCCGAGACCGGCACGCCCTTCAGGCCGCGCGCGGAGAGCGCCGCCACCACACCGCCGGCCGTCCCGTCGTTCGATGCCACCACCGCATCGACCTTGTTGCCGGCCTTGGTGAGGATCTGTTCCATGTTGCGCTGGGCGACTTCCGGCTTCCAGCCGTCGGTGTATTCCTCGCCGACGATCTTGATGTCGCCCTTCTTGACCGCGTCGCCGATCACTTCCTGCTGGCCTTCGCGCAGCAGGTTGGCATTGGGATCCGTGGAGGAGCCCTTGATCATGGCGTAGTTGCCCCTGGGCCGGACCTTGTAGATGGCGCCCGCCTGCAGGCGGCCCACTTCCTTGTTGTCGAAGGAGATGTAGAACACTTCCGGCGACTCGATCAGGCGGTCGTACGCGATCACGGGGATGTTGCGGGCCTTGGCCTTGGCCAGGGCGGGGGCGATGGCGTCCTTGTCGTAGGCCAGGATGATCAGGACCTTGGCGCCCTTGTTGATCAGGCCTTCGACGTCGGCGATCTGCTTTTCGGCCGAGGCATTGGCGTCCGCGCTGACGTAGCTGGCACCGAGCTTGGCGAGTTGGTCCTTGATGGCCTTCTCGTCGGTCTTCCAGCGCTCTTCCTGGAAGTTGGACCAGCTGACGCCGACGACCTGCGCGAAGCCGGTCGAACATGCACCGGCCACCAGGGCCGCGAGCAGGAGCTTGTACTGCTTCTTCATGGGCTCTTTCCTCCACTGTGGATTCGGGAGCGCAGATTCCAGCACGTTTCGCCCGCGGCCGGAAGCGGGGCAATCGCCATAAGAAAAAAGCCGGGCGCGAGGCCCGGCTTTTCACTTCTTGCCTGGATCAGGCGGACATTACATGTCCATCCCGCCCATGCCGCCCATGCCACCCATGCCGCCACCGGGCATGGCGGGAGCCTCTTCCTTCGGGGCTTCCGCGACCATGGCTTCGGTCGTCAGCATCAGGGACGAGACGGACGCGGCGTTCTGCAGCGCGGTGCGGGTCACCTTGGTCGGGTCCAGGATGCCCATCTCGATCATGTCGCCGTAGGTGTCGTTGGCGGCGTTGAAGCCGTAGTTGCCCTTGCCGTTCAGCACGGCGTTGACCACCACGGAGGGCTCGCCACCGGCGTTCGCCACGATCTCGCGCAGCGGGAACTCGATCGCCTTCAGCACCAGCTTGATGCCGGCGTCCTGGTCGGCGTTGTCACCCTTGATGGTGCCGGCCGCCTGGCGGGCACGCAGCAGCGCGACGCCGCCGCCGGCCACGATGCCTTCTTCCACGGCAGCGCGGGTGGCGTGCAGCGCGTCTTCCACGCGCGCCTTCTTTTCCTTCATTTCCACTTCGGTCGCGGCGCCGACCTTGATCACCGCAACGCCGCCGGCCAGCTTGGCCACGCGCTCTTGCAGCTTCTCGCGGTCGTAGTCGGACGTGGCTTCCTCGATCTGCACGCGGATCTGCTTGACGCGCGCTTCGATGTCGGCAGCGGCACCGGCGCCGTCGATGATGGTGGTGTTTTCCTTGCCCACTTCGATGCGCTTGGCCTGGCCCAGGTCGGCCAGCGTCACCTTTTCCAGCGTCAGGCCGACTTCTTCCGAAATCACCTTGCCGCCGGTCAGGATGGCGATGTCTTCCAGCATGGCCTTGCGGCGGTCGCCGAAGCCGGGGGCCTTGACGGCCACGACCTTCAGGATGCCGCGGATGGTGTTGACCACCAGGGTCGCCAGCGCTTCGCCTTCGACTTCTTCCGCGATGATCAGAAGCGGGCGGGAAGCCTTGGCCACCTGCTCCAGCACGGGCAGCAGGTCACGGATGCTGGACACCTTCTTGTCGTACAGCAGCACGAAGGGGTTGTCGAGCAGCGCGCTTTGCTTCTCGGGGTTGTTGATGAAGTAGGGCGACAGGTAGCCGCGGTCGAACTGCATGCCTTCCACGACATCCAGCTCGTTGTCCAGGGACTTGCCGTCTTCGACGGTGATCACGCCTTCCTTGCCGACCTTGTCCATCGCGTCGGCAATGATCTTGCCGATGGACTCGTCGCTGTTGGCGGAGATGGAGCCGACCTGGGCGATTTCCTTGCTGGTGGTCGTCGGCTTGGAGGCCTTCTTCAGCTGCTCGGTCAGGGCCACGACGGCCTTGTCGATGCCGCGCTTCAGGTCCATCGGGTTCATGCCGGCGGCCACGTACTTCATGCCTTCGCGCACGATGGCCTGGGCCAGCACGGTGGCGGTGGTGGTGCCGTCACCGGCGTTGTCGCTGGTCTTGGAAGCAACTTCCTTGACCATCTGCGCGCCCATGTTCTGCAGCTTGTCCTTCAGCTCGATTTCCTTGGCCACGGACACGCCGTCCTTGGTCACGGTGGGGGCGCCGAAGGAGCGCTCGAGCACCACGTTGCGGCCCTTGGGGCCCAGGGTCACCTTGACCGCGTTGGCCAGGATGTTCACGCCTTCGACCATGCGGTGGCGCGCGTCAGCGCCGAAAACCACGTCTTTAGCAGCCATGTCTTAACTCCGAAATTCAGGTTGGGGGTTGAGCGTCGAGCGTTGAGCGGGATTCATGACACGCCAAACGCTGAACGCTGAACGCGAAACGATTTAGCGCTCGACGACCGCGAACAGGTCGTCTTCCTTCATGACCAGCAGTTCGTCGCCATCGACCTTGACGGTCTGGCCGCTGTACTTGCCGAACAGGACGCGGTCGCCGACCTTGACGTTCGGGGCGATCAGGTCGCCCTTGTCGGTCTTGCGTCCGGGGCCCACGGCCAGCACTTCACCCTGGTCGGGCTTCTCGGCGGCGTTGTCGGGGATCACGATGCCCGAGGCCGTCTTGGTTTCGTTTTCCAGGCGCTTGACGATCACGCGATCGTGCAGGGGGCGAAGTTTCATTGCTTCTCCTTCATCGGGAACAAGGGGGACATCAAAAAGCGCCAACGAACAGTTAGCGCTCATTAACTTTCGTGGAGAGGCATCCAGCTCTGCTGTTAGCACTCAAATCCAGCGAGTGCTAATCATAAGGGAACTCTGGACGGATTCAAGCGGGGCTCTTCGTCTCGTGCCTGCAGCGAGGCTTGCAACAGCCTGACTTACGAATTGATACGAATCAGGGTTTCCGAGAATACTCGCGCCCGCAGCGCCGGCCCGGCGTACCTCTTCGCAGTCGATAAAAACCATGCAATCCAGGGACTCCGCCGGCGGCAGCATCGCCCGGCGCATCAGCATCCGCACCCGCCTCGCCGCCGCTTTCGGCGCGCTGATCCTGCTGCTGGCCGCCATGGCCGGCGTCGGCGCCTGGCGCCTGCAGGAACTCGAGCGCAACACCACCGACATGGCCACGGAGAACCTGCGTGTCGAGCGCGCGGTCGGCGAATGGCTGGCGGAGACGCGCCTGAACCTCCAGCGCCGCCTGGTGGTCACGCGCAGCGACGACCCGGCATTGGCGAAGATGTTCGCCCCCGAGCTGGAGGCTGGCACCAAGCGGATCAACGAGGTGCAGGAAGAGGTCAACAAGCTGGTGAAGGACGGCGAGGCGGCCGCGATGGTCAAGGACATCGAGGCGAAGCGGACGACCTTCCTGGCGACGCGCGCGGCCGTGGCCGAAAAGAAGAAGGCCGGCGACAGCGAAGGCGCGATCGCGCTGCTCGACGCCTCGATGATGCCGGCCCAGAACGCGTACATCGACGCGATGCAGGCGCTGCGCGACTACTACACCAAGGAGGTCGAGCGCGATGCGGCGGCGGCGGCGGAGAACGCGGCCAGCGGCCGCCGCATGCTCGGCGGCTTCTGCATCGCCGGCGTGCTGCTGGCGCTGATCGCCTCCTGGCTGATCGCCCGCTCGATCACGCGGCCGATCGACGAAGCGGTCCGCGCGGCGCGGCGCATCGCCGACGGCGACCTGTCCGTGGAAGTCTCCATCGCGGGCAGCGACGAGATGAGCCAGCTGCTGCGGGCCCAGGCCGACATGGCCGGGTCGCTGCGGCGCCTCGTGGGCGAGGTGGCGCAGGGCGCGCGGACCGTGGCCGAGACCAGCGCGCAGATCGCGCAGGGCAACGTGGACCTTTCGCAGCGCACCGAGGAACAGGCCAGCACGCTGGAAGAGACCGCCAGCTCGATGGAGGAGCTCACCACCACCGTGGGCCAGAACGCCGACCACGCGCGCCAGGCCAGCCAGCTTGCCAGCGACGCGTCGCGCGTCGCCCTCGAGGGCGGCGAGGTCGTGGGCCAGGTGGTGCGCACCATGACCGGCATCTCGGAATCGTCCCGCCAGATCGCCGAGATCATCGGCGTGATCGACGGCATCGCCTTCCAGACCAACATCCTCGCCCTGAATGCCGCGGTGGAAGCGGCACGCGCGGGTGAGCAGGGCCGCGGCTTCGCCGTGGTGGCCACCGAGGTGCGCAACCTGGCACAGCGCAGCGCCGGCGCCGCCAAGGAGATCAAGACCCTGATCTCCGCCTCCGTGCAACAGGTGGAGACCGGCAGCGAGCAGGTCGACGCCGCCGGCCGCAAGATGGACGACATCGTCCAGTCGGCCCGCCGCGTGAGCGAGCTCGTGTCCGAAATCGCCAGCGCGAGCCAGGAGCAGAGCAGCGGCATCGAGCAGGTGAACGCCGCCGTCATCGCCATGGACCAGGGCGTGCAGCAGAACGCATCGCTGGTGGAAGAGGCGGCTGCCGCGACCGAATCGATGAAGGCGCAGGCCGCGTCATTGCTGCACGCGGTGGCGCGCTTCCGCCTCGGCGAAGCGGCACCCGCGAACCTGCAGCCGCGCACCACGGCCACGCCCGCCTGGGCCGCACCCCAGCCAATCCGTGTGCGCGAGCAGCCCCAGGTGGCGGCGAAGGCCACGGGCCTGCTGGGCGCGAGCCGCGCGAGTGCCGCGCCAGACGGGGAGTGGCGGACCTTCTGACGCGGGCCCGCGTCCGGCCTGCCTAGAACACGCGCCACTCGCCGGCGGACGCCCACCGCGGCGGAGCCGGAGTCAGCATGACGCCGTTGGCAGCGTCGCTCTCGCGCATCCGGACGCCCGCGATCGTCGCCGTCACGGCCGGCGGCTGCTCCTCTCCAGGCAAGGACTGTCCGCCGGCCGCGTCCTGGAGGCGGAACCGCGCGACGGATGCGTGCAGCGCCGCTGCCTGGCCCTTCATCGACTCGGTCGCCGCCGCGGCCTCTTCCACCAGCGACGCGTTCTGCTGGATGCCCTGGTCCATCGCCGTGACGGCGGCGTTGACCTGCTCGATGCCGCTGCGCTGCTCCTGGCTCGCGCCGGCGATCTCGGCGATCAACTGGTTCACCTTCTGCGCGGCGAGGACGACGTCGTCCATCTTGCGGCCGGCGGCGTCCACCTGGCGCGAGCCGGCCTCCACCTGCTGCACGGACTCGGAGATCAGCCCCTTGATCTCCTTGGCGGCACCGGCGCTGCGCTGTGCCAGGTTGCGCACCTCGGTGGCCACCACGGCGAAGCCGCGGCCCTGCTCACCCGCGCGTGCCGCTTCCACCGCGGCATTCAGGGCGAGGATGTTGGTCTGGAACGCGATGCCGTCGATCACGCCGATGATCTCGGCAATCCTGCGGGATGAACCGGAGATCGCGGACATGCTGGCCACCACGGTGCCGACCACCTCGCCACCCTCGCGTGCGACGCGCGACGCATCGGCGGCGAGCTGGCTGGCCTGGCGCGCATGGTCGGCGTTCTGGCCCACGGTGGCGGTGAGCTCCTCCATGGAGCTGGCGGTCTCTTCGAGCGTGCTGGCCTGTTCCTCGGTGCGCTGCGAAAGGTCCACGTTGCCCTGGGCGATCTGCGCGCTCGTGTCGGCCACCGTGCGTGCGCCTTGCGCCACTTCGCCCACCAGCCGTCGCAAGCCTTCCGTCATTTCGGCCAGCGCGCGAAGCAGCTCCGCCATCTCGTCCCTACCGCTGGGAGCGAGGTCCACGGTGAGGTCGCCGTCGGCCACGCGCCGCGCCGCGCGCACCGCCTCGTCGATGGGGCGCGTGATCGAGCGCGCGATCAGCCACGACGCGAGGAGCGAGAGCACGACGCCGGCCGCGCACAGCACCAGCAGCACGTGGCGGCCGGTGCGCGCGCTGTGTGACGCTTCCTCCGCGTCGCGCACGGCTTCCATGCCGTAGTAGTCACGCAAGGTCTCCACCGCGCCCAGGTAGCGTTGCTGCGCCGGCAGCAATTCATCGTCCATCAGCGCGCTGGCGCCGGCGGTGTCGCCGGCCTTCTTCAGGCCGGCCACCTTCCGGGCCACCTGCAGGAACTGCTTGCGCCGTTCGCTCCCCTCCTTCAGGAGCGCGATGGCCTGCGGCGTGGTCGCGAGTGCCTCCACCTGCTTCTGCAGCGCGCTGATGCGCGTCGAGGCGGCCTCGAGCTCCGGGGCGAGGATCTGCTGCAGCTGCGGATCGTCGCTGCGCACCTGCATTTCCCGCCGCAGCAGGTTGCTGCGCGATTGCGCCAGCCATTCACCCACCAGGTGGTCCACGGGCATCTTGACCGTCGCCAGTTCCTGCGTGCGCCGGTCCAGTTCCGCCAGGCGCCAGGCGCCGGCGGCTGCCATCGCCGCGAGCAGGAGGATCAGGGCGCCGAACGCGAACACGAGCCGCGTCCGCACGCTGATGCGCCGGACGAATCCGCCACGGGAAAAATTCTTCATGAAATGCTTGCCGTCGATGTCGTCGTCCCGATGAAGCATAAGGTTGGATACGACGCGACAAGCATTGCGCACGCACGGCGCTCGCGCGGACGTGTGTTGCTGCACGGAACGGGGTGGTACCACCACGCCGCGCGGACTTCCTAGCGACGCGGCGCCAGCAGTGCGGTCGATGGCGCGGACGGCGCGGACGCCTTGCCCGCGCCCAGTGCCAGTTCGCTTGTCACGAGCTTGTCCTTCGCGGGGCGCTGTGCCGGCGTGCCGATGGCGACCCGGTCCGCGTCCACGCCGAACTTCACGATCGCCTCGCGCATGGCGGCGGCGCGTTCCTTGGCCAGTGCGACGAGCGCCTCGTCGCTGACCGGGACCTTCTGCGTCAGGCGCTGCAGCAGTTCGGCATGGAACGCCGAGGGCGGGCCCGTGTCGCGCGATTTGAACTGGCGGCCCAGCCGCTCGACGAACTGGAGGTCCATGGCCTTCGTCACCGTGCCCGCCTTCGGGTCCTGGAAGCTCGCGCGCAGCTTCTCGTAGTCCGCCTTGCCCGCGCTCTGGATGTAGCGATCCTCCAGCCAGGTCTGTACCTTGTGCAGGTTCACGTCCACCGGCCCGGGGGCTTCGCCCGCAGCGAGCTGCACGCCCGCTGCGGCGGCAGCGTCGCGGCGCATCGCCGCCTGCTGCAGGGCGAGCCGGTCGGCTGCAGGGTCGTAGCCCGGCTCGATGGTGACGGTCAGTGCCGGCCGCTTGGCAAGCGCATCGGCCAGCATCTTCAGCTTCTCCTGTTCCGGCGGCAGCAGGGCGCTGCTGCCCGGGTCGAAGCCGGGCGCGGCGACCTTCTCGGCGTCGACACCGAGGATCGCGGCCAGCGCGTGGAAGGGCGCGGTCACGAGTTTCGTGAGCACGTTCACGATCGCCTTCCACACGATGGCGCCGTAGCTGAATTTCGGATCGTCGAGGCTGCCGGACACGGGCAGGTCGAGGTTGATCACGCCGTTGCTGTCCTGCAGCAGGGCGATCGCGAGGTCGAGCGGCAGCTTGGTCGCGTCAGGGCTGTCCACGCGCTCGCCGAGCCGCAGCTGGTTCACCACGAACCGGTTGGTGCCCTGCAGCTGCCGCTGCTGCACCTTGTACTGCAGGTCCACCGACATCTTGCCGGAGGCGATCTTGCGGCCGGCGAACTTGCCCGAATAAGGCGTCAGGCGCGTCATCTCCAGGTTGCGGAAGGCGAGCTCCAGGTCGGTGAACTCAGTGGCGCGGAAAGGCTGCAAGGTGCCGCGGATGCGCACCGAACCGTAGTCGTCGACCTTGCCATCGAGCTCCACCTGTGCGGCGGAGGCGGGGTCGGTCGACAGGCCGCTCACCACGCCCCCGAGCTCCTGCATGCGCGCGCCGAACTGCGGCGTGAGGGACAGGTCCGCGAACTCGGCGCCCGCCCCGACGATGCGCAAGCGCTCGATGGCGACCGGGAAGTCCATCGGTTGCGATGGCGCCGTCGTCGTCGCGGCAGCGGGCACGGCCTGGGCCCGCCGCAGGCGCTGCAGGTTGAGGGACCGGTCCTCGAAGATGATCACCTTGCCGAAGGGGTTCAGCGCCACCAGCTCGCCGACGTTCACGCCGCGCTTCGGCCCCAGCGCGACGCGGACGTTGTCCGAAGAGAGCTTCTTCCAGCCGAGGAAGGGCTCGCCCGTGTCCTCCTCCCGGATCGCCAGGTCTTCGACCGCGAAGCCGCCCTTGACGGCGACGCGAGGGGACGGGCTGCCCGATTCGAGGGTGAGCTTGCCTTGCGTGCCGACCGTGCCGCCATCCAGGCGCAGGCGCGCGAACTGGTTCAGGTAGGGCGCGAACGGCTTCAGCGACAGCCCGGCGAGCCGGAAGTCCATGCGGCCCGAAGGCTGCCCCGGGACGATGCTGCCCGTGGCCTCGAACCGCCCACCCTGTTGCAGCGCGAAGCGCAGGTCGACCGGGACGGCACGCTGCAGGTCCAGGCTCACGTCCCGCAGTGCGATCGCGCCGTCCGCCAGGTCCAGCCGCACCGGCGTGGCCGCGGCGCCGTCGACCAACTGCAGCTGGATGTCCTCCGCCGCGAGCTTGCCGATCTGCAGGTCGGGCAGCGCACCCAGCGCGCTGCCGCCTCCGGGGAGCGCCTGGTCCGGCCGGTGGAGGATCCCGGCCCAGTTGAGGCGCTGCTGCGCGTCGAAAGCGAGCGTCGAGCGCGCGCCGGACAGGACCACCGAATCGATGCGGATGCGGTTGGCCGGAAGCTCGAGGCCCGCATTGGTGAGCGCCACGCGCTGCAACCGTGCGACCGGCTCCGTGCCGGACACGACCTGGACCTGTCCGAAGGATGCGTTCACCGGTCCCACCGTGAGGCGCGTGGCCGCACCCAGTTCCCCCGACACGGCGGCCGTCAGCTGGACGCCTTCGGCGGTCGTGGCCAGGGGCTGCGCGAAGGTCCGGTCGGTCCAGCGGGCCGTCCAGTCGGCGACGCGCAGCTCGCGCACCGTCACCTTCCAGGGCGCATCGGCCCCGTCGGCGACCGGCGTCGCGGCCGCGGACGGGCTCGCCGATCGATCGACCAGCGCCTGCCAGTCGACCAGCCCCTTCGCATCGCGGCTCGCCTGCACCTTGCCGCGCGCGAGGCTCACGCTTCCGACCGACAGCTCACGCCGGCCGAGGTCGAACGACGCATCGGCGATCTTCGCTTCGTCCAGCTGCAGCAGGGGCTCGCCACCGCCGCGGGGGGCCAGCGCCAAGTCCCGCACCACCACGTTTGCGTCGGTCAGCGTGAGCGAGGGAACGTCCACCCTGGCCGGGGTGCGCAAGACCTCGAAGCGATACTTCGTTGCCACGGCGAGGGTGCCCGTGGGTTCCGCGGCGAGCGGGCTGGCGACCGCGCGCACGACCTTGCCCACCTGCGCTCCTTCCAGCGCCAGTTCGCCCTCCGAGGCCAGCGGATTGAGCGCGACCTGTCCCTTCCACTTGAGCGTGCCTCCCTGCTCCGAGAGCCTGGCCGCGAGCAGGTAGCCGCCGCGGTCCTCCGGCAGGGTGGAGAGGCCGTCGAGGGTGAGGCCCAGCGGCGCGAACACCGCCTTGAACGGCTCGCCCGGCCGGTTGGCATCGGTGTACCGGATGTCGCCATCGGCCACGCGCAGGTGGTCGACCAGCACGCGCGCCATGGTGTCGGAAGGCTTGCCCAGGACTTCCTGCAGGCGCGCCTGCAGCGCGCTCCAGTTCGACTTGCCGCCGCTGCGGACCTCGATCCGCGCCTGGGGACGGTCCACTTCCAGCGAGCGGACGCGCCATGCCCAGCGCGCCAGGCCGGTCGTTTCGAGATTCACGTACAACTGGTCGCTGCCCGCGAGCAGGGCGCCGTCCGGCTCCGCCAGGGTCAGGCCCCGGACGCGCAGCTCCAGGGTCAATGGGTTGAACTTCACCTGCTCGGCGTTCAGCTTGCTCGCGAGGTAGGTCTCTCCCACCCAGGGCAGCACCTTGCGCGCGAGCGGATCGACGAGGAAGAAGCCGAAGAGCAGGTAGAGCGCGAACAGGCCGGCCGCGATGCGGACCGGCAGGCTGCCCAGGACTCGAGCCAAGCGTGGCCACATGAAGGGAGTCTCCATGCTGTCGCGGACGACCGCGCCCGCGACGACGCCTGCACTCTAGCTTGACCGCATCCCCCTCGCCACAGAGCGGGCGTTACAGGATGTCGTTCAGGCGCCGGCGGCGGTGCGGGCCAGGAGGGGAAACAGTTTCCCGAGGCCGCTCGCCATCACCTCCACCGCGAGCGCGGCGAGGATCAGCCCCATCAGGCGCGTCATCACGTTGATGCCGGTGCGTCCCAGCACGCGGGCGATCGGATGAGCCAGGGAGAAGCACAGCGCCGTCACCAGCCCGACGACGACCCCGTAGCCGACCAGCGTGACGAACTGCAGGACCGTCTGCGCCCGGTCCGCCAGGATCACCACAGCGGACATGGTGGCAGGGCCGGTCAGCAGCGGGATCGTGAGTGGAACCACCGCGATGCTGGCGCCCATCGCCGCCTTTTCCGCGCCGTCGGTGAGGTCCGTCGTGGCCGGCTTCACCTCCGCCGGCTTCGCATTGAGCATGTTCAGCGCGCTGATCAGCAGCAGCATGCCGCCGCCGACCTGGAAGCTCGCCAGCGAGATGCCGAAGAACTCCAGGATCTTCACGCCCACCAGCGCGCTCACCGCGATCACCAGGAAGGCGGTGAACGAGGAGACCATGATCGTGCGGCGCCGGACGTCGCTCGGCAGGCCGGCCGTGTAGTGGATGAAGAAGGGGACGATCGCCAGCGGGTTCACGATCGCCAGCAGGGTGACCAGCGGCTTGAACTCGATCACGTCGCGTTCTCGCGGCGGCCGAACATGCCGTATCCCTCCATCTCCAGCACCTTGTCGCCGTCCTGGTTGAACATCTCCCAGCGCGAGCGCACGAGGCCGGTGTCGGGGCGCGACTTCAGCGGGCGTGACTCCAGGATGGTGTGGCGCAGGCTCAGCCGGTCGCCGGGATACACGGGCTTGAGCCACTTGAGGTTCTCGAGGCCGGGCGAGCCCTTGCTGGCGGTGTGGCGCAGCATGTTGTCCACGGTGAGGCGCATGGCGAGGCAGGCGGTGTGCCAGCCGCTCGCGGCCAGGCTGCCGAACATCGAATGCTTCGCTGCCTCCTCGTCCAGGTGGAAGGGCTGCGGGTCGTACTTCGCCGCGAACTCCTTGATCTCCTCGGCGGTCACGGAGGTGGTCCCCAGTTCGCGCACCGTGCCCGGCTGCAGGTCTTCCCAGTAGATCGTGACCGCCATCACCGGCCTCCCGACACGTCGACCAGCGACATGGTGGTGTAGCTCGCTTCCGGCGAAAGGAGCCAGACGATCGCCTGCGCCACTTCCTCGGCCGAGCCGCCGCGGCCCATGGGGACCTGGTGCGCGAGATCCTTCACGCGATTGGGCAGGCCGCCGGAGGCATGGATGTCGGTCTCGATCAGCCCGGGCCGCACCGCGTTGACGCGGATGCCGTCGGCCGCGACCTCCTTGGCCAGGCCGATCGTGAAGGTGTCGATCGCGCCCTTGGTGGCGGCGTAGTCCACGTACTGCCCCGACCCGCCGAGGCGTGCCGCGGCGCTGGAGACGTTGACGATGGCGCCGCCCGTGCCGCCGTGCTTCGTGCTCATGCGCTTGATCGCCTCGCGCGCGCACAGGAAGCTGCCGATCACGTTGATGTCGAACATGCGCTTCAGCCGCGCGAGGCTCATTTCCTCCACGCGCGCCGGGCGGTCCACGATGCCCGCGTTGTTCACGAGGCCGGTCAGGCGGCCCAGTTGCGCATCGACCTCGGCGAACAGGCGCAGCACCTGCTCCTCGTCCGCCACGTCGGCCTGCAGCGCGACCGCGCGGCCGCCACTTTCGCGGATCGTGCGCACCACGGCCTCGGCCGCCGCCTGGTCGCGCGTGTAGTTCACCGCCACCGCATGGCCCTTGCGCGCCGCCAGCAGGGCCGTCGCGGCACCGATGCCGCGGCTGCCGCCGGTCACCAACAGGACTTCGCTCACTCTTGCCCTCCACCGCCGCGTTGCGCGGCGTGCCGCCATTAGATCAAAAGAGGCGGATTGACGGCGGCAAGCCGGATGAGGGATGCTCGGCGCCTCGCATTCTTGGACAGGAGGCCGACATGGGCCAATTCACAGAACTCAAAGCGGCCGATGGCCAGGTCATTCCCGCCTATGTTGCCCAGCCCAAAGGGGCGCCCAAGGGCGGCGTGGTGGTGATCCAGGAGATCTTCGGGGTCAACTCGCACATCCGTTCCATCGCCGACGGCTATGCGGCGGACGGCTACCTGGCCGTCGCGCCGGCGATCTTCCACCGCGTGCGGCCCAACGTCGACCTGGGCTACACCGCCGAGGACATCGCGGAAGGCAGCGCGCTCAAGGCCGCTACCGAGGCCCTGCCCTCGCCCGGGGTGATGCAGGACATCCAGGCGGCGATCCAGCACGCGTCGCAGGCAGGCAAGGTGGGCATCGTCGGCTACTGCTACGGCGGCCTGCTCACGTGGCGTGCCGCCTGCACGCTCGACGGGCTCAGCGCCGCCGCGCCCTACTACGGCGGTGGCATGACCACGCCGGACGAGATCGCGCGCCGGCCCAAGGTGCCGGTGATGGCGCACTTCGGCGACAAGGACAAGCACATCTCGGTGGAGAGCGTGCGCGCGTTCGAGAAGGCGCATCCCGAGGTGGAGGTCCACCTGTACGCTGCCGACCACGGCTTCAACTGCGACCAGCGCGGGTCGTACAACGCGGGCGCCGCGAAGACGGCCCGCGAGCGCACGCTGGACTTCTTCCAGCACAAACTGGGTTGATGCGCGCGCGGCTCGCCGCCCTGCTCGCTGGCCTGGCCGCCTTCTCCGCGGCGGCGGCGGACTATGGCGGGCCGCTTTTCGACGCGCACCTGCACTACAACGTCGAGGCCTACGACGGGCCGCACCCGCTGCCGGACGCGCTCGCGCGCCTGCAGCGCAACGGCGTGCGCGCGATCGTCGCCAACTCGCGTCCCAACGACGGCACGCAGCGGCTGGCGCAGTCGCCGGACACGCGCAAGGCCGGCGTGACCGTGGTGCCGTTCGTGCGCCTGTACCGCACGCGGGCCGACTACGACAACTGGTTCCGCGACGACGGCATCTACGCGATGGTGCAGTCGGAACTGGCGCGGGGGACCGCCGCCGGCCCGTACCGCGGGCTGGGCGAGTTCCACCTGTACGAATCGCGCAATGCCGACGGCCCCGTCGCGCGCCGCCTGATGGCGCTGGCCGAGGAGAAGGATCTCGCCGTCCTCGCGCACGTGGATGACGAGGCCGTGGACCTCCTCATGGCAAACACGCCCTCCAAGGGCGCCAAGGTGCGCCTGATCTGGGCGCACACGGGCATCGCCGGTCCGCCGGTGGCGCGCGTGGAGCAACTGCTGCAACGCTATCCCCGGCTGATGGGCGAGCTCTCCTACCGCCCGGGCCTCACCTGCGGCGACGGCCTCCTGTGCCCGGAGTGGCGCGCTCTGCTCCTCAAGTACCCGGACCGCTTCCTGATCGGGTCCGACACCTGGATCGACCAGCGCTGGGAAAGCTACGACCAGACGATGCAAGGCTACCGCCGCTGGCTGGGCGCGCTGCCGCCGGACGTGGCGCGCCGCATTGCCTGGGACAATGGCGCGTCGCTGTTCGGCCTGAAGGCTCCATGACTCGCCAATTGTTCTATTACCCCGGCACCGCCGCCATGATCCCGCACATCGTGCTGGAGGAGCTCGGCATCCCCTACGAGCGCGTGCTCGTGGATCGCGCGCAGAACCGGCACAAGGAGCCGGCCTACCTGAAGCTCAATCCCAACGGGCTGCTGCCGGTGTTCACCGAGGGTGACCTGGTACTGTACGAAGCGGCGGCGATCGTGCTGCACCTGTGCGACATGCACGCGCAGGCCGGCTTGGCGCCGGCGGTGGGCACTCCGGCGCGCGCCCACTTCTACAAGTGGCTCATGTGGTGCACCAACACCCTGCAGGACGCCCTGCTCGCCTACTTCTATCCGGAACGCTGGGTGCGCGAGGGCAATGTGGAAGGCGCGGCGGAAGTGAAGGCGAGGGCGCAGGCCAAGGCCGACGGCCTGCTGGACCAGCTCGAGGCGCTGCTGCAATCGCACGGCGGCCCGTGGATCCTGGGGCGCGACTACGGCGCGCTCGACGCGTACGTCTTCACTTTGGGCCGCTGGACCCGCAACTTCCAGGGCCGCAAGGCGCGCGACCTGCCGCTCCTGGGCGCCTACCTGCAACGCGTGGCGCAGCGGCCGGCGGTGCAGCGCGTCTTCGCCAACGAGCAGATCTCAGCGCCGTTCTTCTAGCAGCCGCTGCAATTCCAGGGCGTTGCCTGTCGCGGCGCCGGACGCGGTGTTGTCGAAGATGCACCAGCAGTCCGCGCCCTCGGCTTCGGCCTGCCGCAGGCGTGCGGCGAGTTGCCGCAGCAGCGCCGTGTCGTAGGCGGAGTAGTAGACGCGCGGCGCGCCGTGCAGCCGCAGGTATACGCGCGCCGGCCAGCCGCCCGGCGCGGCGCCGGCGCCGTGCCGAACGGGGTCGGCCAGCACGCGCGCGACCTGCGCATCGCGTAGCAGCGCGTCGGCTTCGGGCGTGAACCAGCTCACGTGCCGCGGCTCGAGCGCCAGGCCGCCGTCGAACCGTGCACGCAGCGACCGCAGGAAGGATGCTGCCAACGGCGCATCGAAGGCGAAGCTCGGTGGCAGCTGCACGAGCAGGCAGGCAAGCCTGGCGCCCAGCCCGCGCGCGTCAGCCAGGAAGGCATCGAGCAGGTCGTCGCAGCCGGCAAGCCGCCGCTCGTGCGTGATGGTCCTCGGCAGCTTGGCGCTGAAGCGGAAATCCGTCGGCACGCTGGCCGCCCACTTCTCGTAGAGCGACCGCTTGTGCGGGCGATGGAAGGACGAATTGATCTCCGCGGCCGGAAAGCGCGTCGCGTAGCGGGTCAGGTGGCTCGCGCCCGGGCCGAAGGCGTCCTGCACCGCGCGCGGCAGGCTCCAGCCGGCGCAGCCAACCCGGATCACCGACGGGACCCGTCCCGCGTCTTGCCGCCATGGGCCGCCTGCCGGCGGATGGCGTCCAGGCCCATCCGGCCTCTTGTGTTACCGGCCGCCACGCGTGAGGTACCGCTTGCGCCAGAACACCATGCCGGTGCCGAGGGCGACCGCCACCATGATGGCGACGGTCCACCAGAAGCCGGCCTGGTGGTGGATGGCGGGCATGAACTCGAAGTTCATGCCGAAGAAGCCGACGATCAGGTTCAGCGGCAGGAAGATGGCCGTGAGCGCCGTCAGCGTGCGCATGATGTCGTTGGTGCGGTTGCCGACCGCGGAGAAGTGGATCTGCACAGCCGTCTCGGCGCTCTGCTCCATGCGGTGCACGTGGTGGGTGACGCGCTGGATGTGCTCCACCACGTCGCGCGCACGGGCCAGCAGCGAGTCGCGCTCCGCCTGCGTCATCCACGGCGGGGGCTGTTCGCGCTGCGTGTCCAGCCATTCCTGCATGGCGTCGTTCTGCTCCTCGCACAGGTCCTGCAGCATGTGCAGGGCGTTGCGCGCGGTCATGAGCGCCGCCCAGTCGGCCTCGCCGCGATTGGGCGCGAGGAGGGCCTGCTGCCAGTGGTCCAGTTGCGCGCTGAGCTCCTTGCGCAGCTCCAGGTAGTTGTCCACCATGACGTTGAGCATGCGCAGCATCAGGTCCGCGCCGCTCGTGGGCAGCCGGCTGCGCGCCGCGGCGCTCAGGCCTTCGGACTGCAGCGCGTCCTTCAGGAAGCGCTCGATGAACGTGCGGGCGGCGAAGCAGCCCTCCTGGTGCACCGTGATCAGCAGGCGGTCGAACACGACGAAGCCGACCGCCCGGGTGCGGATGCGGCTGAAGCCGGCCAAGGGCGCGTCCCGGGGCGGCGCCTTGCCGAACTCCGCATGCATCTCCTGTTCGGTGGCGAGCCGGCGGAAGATCACCAGGTCGTACACCGAGGTGTAGTCGTACTGCGAAGGGTGGGCGGTGTTGGCCAGGTCCTTGACGTGCAGGTCCAGCAGCGGCGAGCCGCCGATGTGCGTGGCCGCGCGCTGCAGCAGCGGGAGATCCTGCTCCAGGTGCTCGCTTTCCAGGTAGATCCACACGAAGCCGGAGTCCGGGGCGCGCGCCGGCAGGTGGTCCAGGAATCGCAGCGTGCCGGCCCCGAATTCGACGATCTGCACGCGGTCGCTCTCGTTCAGGCGCGCAGCTTGCGCGCCGCGTCCAGCGCGAAGTACGTCAGCACGCCGTCGGCGCCGGCGCGCTTGAAGGCCAGCAGGCTTTCCATCATCACCAGGTCGTGGTCCAGCCAGCCGTTGGCCGCGGCGGCCTTGAGCATGGCGTACTCGCCGGAGACCTGGTAGGCGAAGGTGGGGACGCGGAACTCGTCCTTCACGCGGCGCACGATGTCCAGGTACGGCATGCCGGGCTTGACCATCACCATGTCCGCGCCTTCGGCGATGTCCATGGCGACTTCGCGCAGGGCCTCGTCGCTGTTGCCCGGATCCATCTGGTAGACCTTCTTGTTGCTCTTGCCCAGGTTGGCCGCGGAGCCCACCGCGTCGCGGAAGGGGCCGTAGAAGGCGCTCGCGTACTTGGCGCTGTACGCCATGATGCGAGTGTGGATGTGTTGGTTGTTCTCCAACGCCCCGCGGATCGCGCCGATGCGGCCGTCCATCATGTCCGAAGGGGCGACGATGTCCACGCCCGCCCGCGCCTGCGTCAGGGCCTGCTTCACCAGGACCTCGACGGTCTCGTCGTTGAGGATGTAGCCCGTTTCGTCCAGCAGGCCGTCCTGGCCGTGGCTCGTGAAGGGGTCCAGGGCGACGTCGGTCATGACGCCGAGTTCGGGGAATTCCTTCTTCAGTCCCGCGACGACGCGCGGCACCAGGCCTTCCGGATTCCAGGCCTCGCGTCCGTCCGGCGTCTTCAGCTTCGGGTCGATCACGGGGAACAGCGCCAGGCACGGCACGCGCAGTTTCATGCACTCCTCGGCTACCGGCAGGAGCAGGTCCAGGCTCAGGCGCTCCACCCCCGGCATGGACGGGACGGCCTGGCGCTGCTTCTGGCCGTCGAGCACGAACACGGGGTAGATCAAGTCGCTCGGCGAGAGCGCGTGCTCGCGTACGAGGTCGCGCGTGAACGCGTCGCGGCGCAGGCGGCGCGGCCGCCCGTGCGGGTAAGGGGCATGGAAACTCATGGCGAAAATTGTGCCCCAGGCGGGCCCCGCCAGACCGTCAGAGTACTTAAGACTTTCTGCTTGAAAGCAGAGTCAGGCGCTGTTAAATTACGCGTGGGCGGCTTGCCGCCCCCCGCTTTTCCTCCCTGAGCGGGCGCCTTGATGTGTGACAGCAAAAAGGCTTCGAACCCCGGTTTTGTGGCCGGGGTTTTTTTTGGCGGGCTCGCCGCGCCCCGCCGCGGCCCGGCGTCAGCAGCCGGTCCGTACACTCTGCGCATGCTCTGGGTGAAGGCCTTCCATATCGTGTTCGTGGCCAGCTGGTTCGCGGGCCTGTTCTACCTGCCGCGGATCTTCGTCAACCTGGCGATGGTGCCCGCCGGCTCCCTGGCCGAGCGCGAGCGGCTGCTGCTCATGGCGCGCAAGCTGCTGCGCTTCACGACGATGCTGGCCGTCCCCGCCGTCTTGCTCGGTCTGTGGCTGTTCCTCGGCTACGGCATCGGCCGCGGTGCCGGCTGGATGCATGCCAAGCTGTTCGTGGTCGTGCTGACCATCGGCTACCACCACGCCTGCGCCGTGCTGCTGCGCAAGCTGGCGGATGGCAGCAGCCGGCACGGCCATCGCTGGTTCCGCTGGTTCAACGAGTTGCCGGTGCTGTTCCTGCTGGCCGCCGTGGTCCTCGTCGTGGTGAAGCCGTTTTGAGCAACAACGGGCACAAGACCTCGGCCTGGCCCCTGGCGGTCGCGTACACGGTGCTGATCGTGTACGCCAGCCTGTACCCGTTCACCGGCTGGCGTGACCAGGAGCTCCCGTTCTGGGAATTCCTCTTCGCGCCCTGGCCCAAGTACTGGACCGGCTTCGACGTGGCGGCCAACGTCGCCGGCTATGTCCCGCTCGGTTTCCTGCTGGCCCTGAGCTTCATGCGGCGTGCCCAGGTCCGCTATTTCGCGGGTCATCCCAACCTGGCGGCCGTGGCGGTCGCGGGGCTGGCCGGCGCGGCGCTGTCCTTCTGCATGGAGGCGATCCAGAGCTACCTGCCCTCGCGCGTGTCTTCCAACGTGGACTTCGGCCTCAACGTCGCGGGGACGCTGGCGGGCGCGGCCATCGCCACCGGCCTGGAACTGGTCGGCGCGGTGGCGCATTGGAGCCGGTTCCGCGAGCGCTGGTTCATTCCCGAAGCCCGCGGCGCGCTGGTGCTGCTGGCGCTGTGGCCGTTCGCCCTGCTGTTTCCGGCTGCGGTGCCCCTGGGACTGGGGCAGGTGCTGGAACGGCTGGAGAGCGGCGTCGCGGAGTGGCTGCAGGAGACGCCGTTCCTCGAATGGCTGCCGGTGCGGGACGTCGAACTGCAGCCGCTCGTGCCGGCGGCGGAGCTGCTGTGCGTGGCACTCGGCGCCTTCATCCCGTGCCTCCTCGGGTACACGATCCTTCGCTCCGTGGGCAGGCGGGCGGTGTTCGCCGTCGTGGCCGTGGCGGTCGGTGTCGGGGCGACGGCCCTGTCGGCGGCGCTCAGCTGGGGGCCGGCGCATGCCTGGGCCTGGATCACCCTGGCGGTGCAACTGGGGCTCCTGTTCGGCCTGGTGCTCGCCATGCTGATGCTGCCCGTGCCCCGGCGGGGATGCGCGGCGATGCTGCTGCTGGCGCTCGTCGTGCACCTGAGCGTCCTGAACCAGGCGCCGGCGAGTGCCTATTTCGCCGACACGCTGCAGGCCTGGGAGCAGGGCCGCTTCATCCGCTTCCACGGCCTGGCGCAGTGGCTCGGATGGCTCTGGCCGTACGCGGTGCTGGTGTATGTGCTCGTGCGGGTGTCCCGGCCGGACCGCACTCCTACAATGCCGGAATGAGCGCGCAGCCCCCGTACTTCCAACGCCACATCTTCTTCTGCCTGAACAAGCGCGACAACGGGGAAGCCTGCTGCGCGGACCACAACGCGCAGGCAGCGTTCGATCGCTGCAAGGCGCAGGTGAAGTCCAAGGGGCTTGCCGGTCCCGGCAAGGTGCGCGTCAACAAGTCCGGCTGCCTCGACCGCTGCCAGGCCGGCCCGGTCGCCGTGGTGTATCCCGAAGGCGTCTGGTACACGTATGTCGACCAGAACGACATCGACGAGATCGTCGACTCGCACCTGAAGAACGGCAAGGTCGTCGAACGCCTGCTGACGCCTCCGCACCTGGGGCGCTGATGAACGCGCAGACCGAGCGCCTGGAGCTTGCCGGGTCGGCGGGCCGCATCCAGATCTTGCGTGACGCCCCGCAGGGCACGCCCGTGGGCACTGCGGTGATTGCCCATCCGCATCCGCTCTTCGGCGGCACCATGGACAACAAGGTGGTGCAGACGCTGGCGCGTGCCTTCGTGCAGTGCGGCTGGACGGCGGTGCGTTTCAACTTCCGCGGCGTCGGCGCCAGCGAAGGCGCGCACGACGACGGCGTCGGCGAGACCGGCGACCTGCAGCAGGTCGTGCGGGAGATCGCGCCGCAAGGGCTGCTCGCGCTGGCGGGCTTTTCCTTCGGCGCCTACGTCACCTCGCGCGCCCTGCAGGCGCTCTGGAGCGAGCGCGATGTTCGCGCCGTCGTGCTGGTCGGCGTGGCCGCTGCGCGGTTCCAGGTTCCGGAACTTCCGGCCGAGTCACATGATCGCAGCCTGGTGATCCATGGCGAAGTGGACGAGACCGTTCCGCTTTCCGCCGCGCTGGATTGGGCCCGCCCCCAGTCACTCCCGGTTACGGTGGTGCCGGGGGTCGAGCATTTCTTTCACGGACAATTGCCCCTCTTGAAGAACCTGGTGGTCCGCCACCTGCGCGCACAAGGATGAGAACTCGTTGGATGCAGGCGCTGCTCGCGCCGTGGCTATTCTTTTTCTGCCTGGCGGCCTTCGCCCAGATTCCCCAGCCACCCGAAATCGCCGCCCGGAGCTACCTGCTCCTGGACGTGTCCGCCAACCAGATCCTGGCGGCACGCGACATCGACGCACCGGTGGAACCGGCGTCGCTGACCAAGCTCATGACCGGCTACCTGGTCTACGACGCGCTGCGCTCGAAGAAGATCACCCTGGAGCAGAAGCTGCCGGTGAGCGAGCGCGCGTGGCGCATGCCGGGATCGCGCATGTTCATCGACCCGAAGATGAAGGTGCCGGTGGAGGACCTGATCAAGGGCATGATCGTCCAGTCGGGCAACGATGCGACCGTGGCGCTCGCCGAAGGCGTGGGCGGCACCGTGGAGCACTTCGTGGAAATGATGAACCAGCAGGCCAGGGCGCTGGGCATGAAGAACACCACGTTCAAGAACCCGGAAGGCCTCACCGCGCCGGGGCACACGACGACCGCGCGCGACCTGAGCATCCTCGCCACCCGCCTGATCCTGGACTTTCCCGAGTACCTGCACTTCGACGGGATCAAGAAGTACCGCTACCAGGGCACGCCGACGGCCAACGACACCAACCGCAACACGCTGCTGTTCCGGGATCCGACGGTGGATGGCCTGAAGACCGGCCACACCGATGCCGCCGGCTATTGCCTGATCGCCACCGCGAAGCGTGATTTCCCCAACCTGCAGGGGCGCCGCATGATGGCGATCGTCCTCGGGACGGCCAGCGACGCGGCCCGCGCCAACGAAGCACAGAAGCTGCTGAACTGGGGCTACACCGCCTTCGAAGGGCTGAAGCTGTTCGATGCCAACCAGCCGGTGCTGGAGCCGCAGGTCTGGAAAGGCACCGAGAAGACCGTGAAGCTGGGGCAGACCCAGCCGATCGTGCTGGCCGTGCCGGCTGGCAGCGCCTCCAGGATCAAGACCCAGGTGGTCCGGCCCGATCCGCTGGTGGCCCCCATCCAGAAGGGCCAGCAGGTCGGGACCCTGAAGATCCTGGCCGGCGACCAGCTGCTGCGGGAAGTGCCCCTGGTGGCGCTGCAGCAGGTGGAGCAGGCGGGGATCTTCGGCCGGGCCTGGGACGCGATCCGCCTCTGGATCAAGTGACCCTCGGCGGGTCGCCGCGCAGTCGGCGACCCGCGTGGGTCATCCGCGCGCGGGCGGGGATCGATCCCCGGCGATCCTGCGCGTCATGAACGCCAGGTCCAGCCAGCGCTCGAACTTGTAACCCGCCTCGCGCAGCACGCCGGCGTCCTCGAAGCCGAGGCGCCGGTGCAGCGCGATGCTGCCGCTGTTGGCGGCGTCGATGCCGGCCACCATCAGGTGCATCCCCGCCGCTTGGGCCCGCTTTAGCAGCGCGCCCACCAGCGCGGAAGCGATACCGCGCCGGCGAAACGCTTCGTCCACGTACACGCTGTGTTCCACCGTGAAGCGGTAGCCGTCCCAGGCGCGGAAGGGGCCGTAGCTCGCGAACCCGGCGATCGCCTCGCCGGAGGCCGCCACCAGCACCGGCAGCCTGGCTTCCTGCTTGGCGGCGAACCATGCCTGTTGCCGCTCGGCGCTGCGCGGCGTGTAGTCGTAGCTGGCCGTGGTGTGCACGACGGCGTGGTTGTAGATGGCGAGCATGGCGGCCAGGTCGGCCGGCGTCGCATCGCGGATGGACAGGGAATCGCTCATGAAGATCTCCTGGGGCGCTCCATCACCACCAGGTAGCGGCAGGGGCTGGCGCCGGGATTTTCGAAACTGAAATCGCCGATCGGGACCATGTACAGCGCGTCGCCACGGGCAAGGTCGTCCTGCTGCTCCCGCTGGCGCAGGCGCAACGTGCCGGACAAGACCAGCAGGTGCTGGCTGTACTGCGCGGGCGCCGGCATCCGGTAGTCCACGCGGGCGTGCGGCGGCAGTTCGACTTCGACGATCTCCACGGCGGAGCCGGTCAGCGGCGGGGAGGCCGTCTCGCGCACGAAGCCGGTCTCCGGGTCCTGCCAGCGCGGACGATCGGCGCGGCGCTGCAAGGCCCGGGGAACCTCGGGCGCCGCCAGCAGGTCCGACAGCGGCACCTCCAGGGCGGCCGCGACGCGGCTCAGCAGGGCGGCCGTGGCGCTCACCTCGCCGCGCTCGATCTTGGACAGCATGCCGCGGCTGACGCCGCTGGCGTCCGCGAGCTGGTCCAGGGTCCAGGGCCTGGCGCCGCGCAGGCTCTTGAGCCGCTGCGCGATCTGACCGTCAATTTCCACCATAGTGGAATGATTGACGAAGATCGTGGAGGAATCAAGGCTTGGACTCCCTGGCCCCCGACCCCGCGCGGTTGAGGGCAAACCCGCATCGGGCTATACTCGCGGGCTTTCCCGCAATTTGGGGTGGGAAACGTATTGCCATTTCCGCATCCGCGGTTCCAGTTTCACGAACGTTTAGGGACGTTTTTTCAATGCCAACCATCAATCAACTGGTGCGTCAGGGCCGGGAGGTCGAGAAGACCAAATCCAAGAGCCCCGCGATGCAGAACAGCCCCCAGCGCCGTGGCGTGTGCACCCGCGTGTACACCACGACGCCGAAGAAGCCGAACTCCGCCCTGCGGAAGGTCGCCAAGGTGCGCCTGACCAACGGCTTCGAAGTCATCTCCTACATCGGCGGCGAAGGCCACAACCTCCAGGAACACTCCGTGGTCCTGGTGCGCGGCGGCCGCGTGAAGGACCTGCCCGGTGTGCGTTACCACATCGTCCGCGGTTCCCTGGACCTGCAAGGCGTGAAGGATCGCAAGCAGTCCCGTTCCAAGTACGGCGCCAAGCGCCCGAAGAAGGCTTGATCAAGTTGTCGTTTGTCGGTGCTTGAATCGCCCTGGCAGGCGAATCGAGCGTAGTGACCCGGTTTGGGTCGAGTAAGTGGGATGTCCTGAATGGCTCCCGCGGCCAGCCGGAAGGCCGGGCCAACTGAAGCAAAGTTGAGAGGTTAGAAATGCCACGTCGTCGCGAAGTCCCTAAGCGTGAAATCCTGCCGGATCCCAAGTACGGCAATGTCGAGCTCGCCAAGTTCATGAACGTGATCATGCAAGGCGGCAAGAAGGCGGTCGCCGAGCGCATCGTCTACGGTGCCCTCGAGCAGATCGAGAAGAAGAACCCGGGGCGCGATCCCCTGGAAGCCTTCACCATGGCCATCGCCAACGTGAAGCCGATGGTGGAAGTGAAATCCCGCCGCGTCGGTGGCGCCAACTACCAGGTGCCGGTCGAAGTCCGCCCGGTCCGCCGCCTGGCCCTGTCCATGCGCTGGATCAAGGAAGCCGCCAAGAAGCGCGGCGAGAAGTCCATGGCCCTGCGCCTGGCGAACGAACTCATGGAAGCCACGGAAGGCCGTGGCGGCGCCATGAAGAAGCGCGACGAAGTGCACCGCATGGCCGAAGCCAACAAGGCCTTCAGCCACTTCCGCTTCTAAGGATCGTCCCCATCTAGCGGTGCTGGCCCGCCACGAGCGGGCCAGTGCCCTTTGACAGAAAGACTCATCATGGCCCGCAAAACGCCCATCGAGCGCTACCGCAACATCGGTATCTCGGCCCACATCGACGCTGGCAAGACCACGACGACCGAGCGCATCCTGTTCTACACGGGTGTGAACCACAAGATCGGCGAAGTGCACGACGGCGCTGCCACCATGGACTGGATGGAGCAGGAGCAGGAGCGTGGCATCACGATCACGTCCGCTGCCACCACGTGCTTCTGGAAGGGCATGGACCTGTCCTACCCCGAGCACCGCTTCAACATCATCGACACCCCCGGCCACGTGGACTTCACCATCGAGGTGGAGCGTTCCATGCGCGTGCTGGACGGCGCCTGCATGGTGTACTGCGCCGTGGGCGGCGTGCAGCCCCAGTCGGAAACCGTCTGGCGCCAGGCCAACAAGTACAAGGTGCCCCGTCTTGCCTTCGTGAACAAGATGGACCGCACCGGCGCGAACTTCTTCAAGGTCTACGAGCAGATGCGCAACCGCCTGAAGGCCAACCCGGTCCCGATCGTGATCCCGATCGGCGCCGAGGACAACTTCACGGGCGTGGTCGACCTGCTCAAGATGAAGGCCATCATCTGGGACGAGGCGTCCCAGGGCATGAAGTTCGAGTACCAGGACATCCCGGCCGACCTCGTCGCCTCCGCCAAGGAATGGCGCGAAAAGATGGTCGAGGCCGCCGCCGAAGCGTCCGAGGAACTGATGAACAAGTACCTCGAAGAGGGCGACCTCACCGAGGACGAGATCAAGCTCGGCCTGCGCACGCGCACGATCGCCACGGAAATCCAGCCGATGCTGTGCGGCACCGCGTTCAAGAACAAGGGCGTGCAGCGCATGCTGGACGCCGTGATCGACTACCTGCCCTCCCCGGTGGACATTCCCCCGGTGTCCGGCACGGACGAAGACGAGCAGCCCACGACCCGCAAGGCCGACGACAGCGAGAAGTTCTCGGCCCTGGCGTTCAAGCTGATGACCGACCCGTTCGTGGGCCAGCTGACCTTCGTGCGCGTCTATTCGGGCGTGCTGACCAAGGGTGACAGCGTGTTCAATCCCGTGCGCGGCAAGAAGGAGCGCATCGGCCGGATCGTGCAGATGCACGCCAACAACCGCATGGAAGTGGACGAGATCCGCGCCGGCGACATCGCCGCCTGCGTGGGCCTGAAGGACGTCACCACCGGTGAAACCCTGTGCGACCCGGCCTCGATCGTCATGCTGGAACGCATGGTGTTCCCGGAGCCCGTCATCGCCCAGGCCGTCGAGCCCAAGACCAAGGCCGACCAGGAAAAGATGGGCATCGCCCTGAACCGCCTGGCTGCCGAAGATCCGTCGTTCCGCGTTCGCACCGACGAGGAATCGGGCCAGACCATCATCGCCGGCATGGGCGAGCTGCACCTGGAAATCATCGTCGACCGCATGAAGCGCGAGTTCGGCGTGGAAGCCAACGTGGGCAAGCCGCAGGTCGCGTATCGCGAAACCATCCGCCGCACGGTCGACGAGGCCGAAGGCAAGTTCGTGCGCCAGTCGGGCGGCAAGGGCCAGTACGGCCACGTCGTGCTGAAGCTCGAGCCGAACGAAGCCGGCAAGGGCATCGAGTTCGTCGACGCCATCAAGGGCGGCGTGGTGCCGCGCGAGTTCATTCCCGCGGTCGAGAAGGGTATCAACGAAGCCGTCACGCAGGGCGTGCTGGCCGGCTACCCGGTGGTGGACGTCAAGGTCACGCTGCACTTCGGTTCGTACCACGACGTGGACTCGAACGAACTGGCGTTCAAGATGGCCGCCATCTTCGGCTTCAAGGAAGGCGCGAAGAAGGCCCAGCCGGTGATCCTCGAGCCGATGATGTCGGTGGAAGTCGAGACCCCGGAAGACTACGCCGGCAACGTGATGGGCGACCTGTCGTCCCGTCGCGGCATGGTGCAGGGCATGGACGACATGGTCGGCGGCGGCAAGATCATCAAGGCCGAAGTTCCGCTGGCCGAGATGTTCGGCTATTCGACGACGCTGCGTTCGATGTCCCAGGGTCGTGCGACGTACACGATGGAGTTCAAGCACTACAGCGAAGCTCCGAAGAACGTCGCCGAGACCATCATCGCGGCCCGTACGGCCAAGTAAGGACGCGGGGTCGGATCAGGTAGCAGTAGCGACTGCTCTGACCTCACTGACCAGACGGCCGCTTCGGCGGCCCGTCTGCGACCCGACCCCCTGCGCTGCCCGTGGCGCAGGACCCAGGAGCCGGGTGCAGACGTAAAACCCGATCACGGGCATTGCTCTTTCTGGAGATTTTTCAATGGCAAAAGGTAAGTTCGAGCGGACCAAGCCGCACGTCAACGTGGGCACGATCGGCCACGTGGACCATGGCAAGACCACCCTGACGGCGGCGATCACGACCGTGCTGTCGACCAAGTTCGGCGGCGAAGCGAAGGCCTACGACCAGATCGATGCGGCGCCCGAAGAGAAGGCCCGCGGCATCACGATCAACACCGCGCACGTGGAATACGAGACGGCCAACCGCCACTACGCCCACGTGGACTGCCCCGGCCACGCCGACTACGTGAAGAACATGATCACCGGTGCCGCCCAGATGGACGGCGCCATCCTGGTGGTGTCCGCCGCCGACGGCCCGATGCCCCAGACGCGCGAGCACATCCTGCTGGCGCGCCAGGTGGGCGTGCCCTACATCATCGTGTTCCTGAACAAGTGCGACATGGTCGATGACGCCGAGCTGCTGGAACTGGTGGAAATGGAAGTGCGCGAGCTGCTGTCCAAGTACGACTTCCCCGGCGACGACACCCCGATCGTGAAGGGTTCGGCCAAGCTGGCGCTGGAAGGCGACAAGGGCGAGCTGGGCGAGCAGGCCATCATGAAGCTGGCTGAGGCGCTGGACACCTACATCCCGACGCCCGAGCGCGCCGTGGACGGTGCGTTCCTGATGCCGGTGGAAGACGTGTTCTCCATCTCCGGGCGCGGCACGGTGGTCACGGGTCGCGTGGAGCGCGGCGTGGTCAAGGTCGGCGAGGAAATCGAGATCGTGGGGCTGAAGCCCACGCAGAAGACGACCTGCACGGGCGTGGAAATGTTCCGCAAGCTGCTGGACCAGGGCCAGGCCGGTGACAACGTCGGCATCCTGCTGCGCGGCACCAAGCGCGAAGAAGTCGAGCGCGGCCAGGTGCTGTGCAAGCCCGGCTCCATCAAGCCGCACACGCACTTCACCGCCGAGGTGTACGTGCTGTCCAAGGACGAGGGCGGCCGCCACACGCCGTTCTTCAACAACTATCGCCCGCAGTTCTACTTCCGCACGACGGACGTGACCGGCGCGATCGAGCTGCCGAAGGACAAGGAAATGGTCATGCCCGGCGACAACGTGACGATCACCGTCAAGCTGATCGCCCCGATCGCCATGGAAGAAGGCCTGCGCTTCGCCATCCGCGAGGGTGGCCGCACCGTGGGCGCCGGCGTCGTCGCCAAGATCATGGAGTGATGGTCATGGCACAGCAGAAGATCCGCATCCGCCTCAAGGCCTTCGATTACAAGCTGATCGACCAGTCCGCCGCCGAGATCGTCGACACCGCCAAGCGCACCGGCGCGATCGTCAAGGGCCCCGTGCCCCTGCCGACCCGCATGAAGCGCTTCGACATCCTGCGTTCGCCGCACGTCAACAAGTCGAGCCGCGACCAGTTCGAGATCCGCACGCACCAGCGCCTGATGGACATCGTCGACCCGACCGACAAGACGGTCGACGCCCTGATGAAGCTGGACCTGCCGGCCGGCGTGGACGTCGAGATCAAGCTGCAGTAACCCTGCGGCAACTCTCCTCGGAAGGGGCGCTCCGGCGCCCCTTCGTCATCCCGCCCCCCCGTCGTCATTCCCGCGCAGGCGGGAATCCAGGGCTTCCGGAAGCCCTGGGCCCCGCGCCTCAGCGGGGACGACGATGGAGCTTGGCAGCCTTGCCGGAACACTGCTACAATTTCGGGCTTCGCGCGTCTCCGGGCGGGCGAAGCTATTTATCAACCCTCTTTCGCAACGGCCCGCAGGGGCACGAAACGCAGAAGCCAATTGCAGCGGCTGCGGCGGAAGCAACGGAGTAACAACATGAGTCTGAGCAGCCTCGGGTTGCTGGGCCGCAAGGTGGGCATGATGCGTGTCTTCACCGATGAAGGGGACGCTGTTCCCGTCACGGTGCTGGACGTGTCCAACAACCGCGTGACCCAGGTCAAGAACCAGGACAAGGACGGCTACGTGGCCCTGCAGGTCACGTTCGGTCAGCGCCGGGCCTCCCGCGTGACCAAGCCGCTCGCCGGCCACCTCGCCAAGGCGGGTGTCGAGTCCGGTGAAATCATCCGTGAATTCCGCGTCGACGCCGACACCGCCGGCAAGTACGCCGCCGGCAAGACCGTGCCGGTGCAGGAAGTCTTCTCCGCGGGCCAGGTCGTCGACGTGCAGGGCACCTCGATCGGCAAGGGCTTCACGGGCACCATCAAGCGCCACAACTTCAGCTCGCAGCGCGCGTCGCACGGCAACAGCCGTTCGCACAACGTGCCGGGCTCGATCTCGATGGCGCAGGACCCGGGCCGCGTGTTCCCGGGCAAGCGCATGTCCGGCCACCTGGGCGACGTCACCACCACGGTGCAGAACCTCGACGTCGTGCGCGTCGACGAAGCCCGCGGCCTGCTGATGGTCAAGGGCGCCGTCCCCGGCGCGAAGAACGGTTTCGTGACCGTCCGCCTGGCCGCCAAGGGCCAGCCGAAGCCGGTCCAGGTGCAAGCCAAGGCCGAGAAGGGGAAGAAGTAATGCAACTCGAACTCCTGAACGAGCAAGGCCAGGCTGCGTCCAAGATCGACGCCCCCGAGACCGTGTTCGGCCGCGAATACAACGAAGCGCTGATCCACCAGATCGTCGTCGCTTTCCAGGCGAATGCCCGCCAAGGCACCCGCGCCCAGAAAGACCGCGAAATGGTCAAGCACTCGACCAAGAAGCCGTTCCGCCAGAAGGGCACCGGCCGCGCGCGCGCCGGCATGACGTCCTCCCCGCTGTGGCGCGGAGGCGGTCGCATCTTCCCGAACAGCCCGGACGAGAACTTCACCCAGAAGATCAACAAGAAGATGTACCGCGCCGGCATGGCGTCCATCTTCTCCCAGCTGGCCCGCGACGGGCGCCTGGCGGTCGTCGACTCCCTGAAGATCGACAGCCCCAAGACCAAGCAGCTGGCCGCCAAGTTCAAGGCCATGAACCTGGAGTCGGTGCTGGTGATCGCCGACGAAGTGGACGAAAACCTGTACCTCGCTTCGCGCAACCTGGCGAACGTGCTCATCGTCGAGCCGCGTTACGCCGACCCGCTGAGCCTGGTGCATTACAAGAAAGTGCTCGTCACCAAGGGCGCGATCGAGAAGCTGAAGGAGATGTTCGCATGAGCGCCGCTCCGAAAAAATTTGACGAAGGCCGCCTGATGCAGGTCCTCGTCGCGCCCATCGTGTCCGAGAAGGCCACCATGGTCGCCGACAAGTCCAACGCCGTGACCTTCAAGGTCCTGCAGGACGCCACGAAGCCCGAGATCAAGGCCGCCGTCGAACTGATGTTCAACGTGCAGGTGAAGGGCGTGTCCGTCGCCAACATCAAGGGCAAGCAGAAGCGCTTCGGCCGTTCGCAAGGCCGCCGCGACAACATCCGCAAGGCGTATGTGACGCTGCAGCCCGGCCAGGAGCTGAACTTCTCCGGGGAGGCCGCTTAATCATGGCAGTCATCAAGCTCAAACCGACGACTCCCGGCCAGCGTGGCACGGTGAAGATCTCGCGTGACCACCTGCACAAGGGTGCCGGTTACGCGCCCCTGCTGGAACCCCAGATCCAGAAGGCCGGCCGCAACAACAACGGCCACATCACCACCCGCCACAAGGGCGGCGGCCACAAGCACCACTACCGCGTGGTCGACTTCGTCCGCAACAAGGACGGCGTCCCGGCGAAGGTGGAGCGCATCGAGTACGACCCGAACCGCTCGGCCCACATCGCCCTGGTGGTGTACGCCGACGGCGAGCGCCGCTACGTGATCGCCCCGCGTGGCCTGGAAGTCGGCTCCACGCTGGTCTCCGGCGCCGAAGCCCCGATCCGCGCCGGCAACACGCTGCCGATCCGCAACATCCCGGTGGGTTCCACGATCCACTGCATCGAGCTGCAGCCCGGCAAGGGCGCGCAGATCGCGCGTTCGGCCGGCACGTCGGCCACGCTGCTGGCCCGCGAAGGCTCCTACGCCCAGGTCCGCATGCGCTCCGGTGAGGTCCGCAAGATCCACATCGAGTGCCGCGCCACCATCGGCGAAGTCGCCAACGAGGAACACAGCCTGCGCCAGCTCGGCAAGGCCGGTGTCAAGCGCCACATGGGCATCCGCCCGACCGTCCGCGGCGTGGTGATGAACCCGATCGACCACCCGCACGGTGGCGGCGAAGGCAAGACCGGCGAAGGCCGCCATCCTGTCGACCCGTGGGGCAACCTGACCAAGGGTTACCGTACTCGCAACAACAAGCGCACGCAGACGTTCATCGTCTCGCGCCGCAAGAAGTAAGGGGTCGCACAAATGACGCGTTCTCTCAAGAAGGGTCCGTTTGTGGACCACCACCTGGTGGCCAAGGTCGACAAGGCCGTGTCCGCCAAGGACAAGAAGCCGATCAAGACCTGGTCGCGCCGCTCGATGATCCTGCCCGATTTCATCGGCCTGACCATCGCCGTGCACAACGGCAAGCAGCACGTCCCGGTCTACATCACCGACCAGATGGTGGGCCACAAGCTGGGCGAATTCGCCCTGACGCGCACCTTCAAGGGTCACCCCGCCGACAAAAAAGTCGTGAAGAAGTGAGGCTCGGAAATGGCTGAAACCAAAGCAATTCTCCGCGGCGTGCGCCTGTCCGTGGACAAGGGCCGCCTCGTCGCCGACCTGATCCGCGGCAAGAAGGTGGACCAGGCGCTGAACATCCTGAACTTCACCCAGAAGAAGGGGGCCGTCATCGTCAAGAAGGTGCTGGAGTCCGCGATCGCGAACGCCGAGCACAACGACGGCGTCGACATCGACGAGCTGAAGGTCAAGACGATCTACGTGGAACAGGGCACCGTGCTGAAGCGCTTCACCGCGCGCGCCAAGGGCCGCGGCAACCGCATCAGCAAGGGTACGTGCCACGTGTACGTGACCGTCGGGAACTGAGGAAGACTATGGGACAGAAGATCCATCCGACCGGCTTCCGCCTGGCCGTCACCCGCAACTGGAATTCCCGCTGGTACGCGAACAACCGTGACTTCGCCGACATGCTCGGCGAGGACATCAAGGTCCGCGACTACCTGAAGACCAAGCTGAAGAACGCCGCGGTCTCCCGCGTGCTGATCGAGCGCCCGGCCAAGAACGCCCGCATCACGATTTACTCCGCCCGCCCGGGCGTGGTGATCGGCAAGAAGGGCGAGGATATCGAGAACCTGAAGAAGGAACTCGCGACCCGCCTGGGCGTGCCGGTGGCCGTGAACATCGAGGAAGTGCGCAAGCCCGAAGTCGATGCCCAGCTGATCGCCGACTCGATCACCCAGCAGCTCGAGAAGCGCATCATGTTCCGCCGCGCGATGAAGCGCGCGATGCAGAACGCCATGCGCCTCGGTGCCCAGGGCATCAAGATCATGTCGTCGGGCCGCCTGAACGGCATCGAGATCGCGCGTACGGAGTGGTACCGCGAAGGTCGCGTGCCGCTGCATACGCTGCGCGCCGACATCGACTACGGCTTCTCCGAAGCCAAGACCACCTACGGCGTCATCGGCGTCAAGGTGTGGGTCTACAAGGGTGACACCCTGGGCCGCAACGACGTGCCGTCCCTGGACAGCACGCCGCGTCCCGAAGGCGAGGAGCGCCGTGGCCCGCGCGGCCCGCGCCGTGACGGCGACCGCCGTGGCGGCCCCGGCGGCGATCGCCGTGGTCCTGGCGGCGGCCGTGGCGGCCCCCGCCGCGACGCCGGTGCGACCAACGTCGCCCCGACCGAAGGAAGCGACAAGCCCGCTGAAGCAACCGCAGGCGCGGAAGCGCCGAAATCTACCGTTAAGCGTGTTGCCCGCACGCCGGCCAGCAAGAGCTGACCGACGGTAAAGGAGAGATAAATGCTGCAACCCGCTCGCCGCAAATACCGCAAAGAGCAAAAAGGCCGCAACACCGGCATTGCCACCACCGGCAATTCCGTCGCGTTCGGCGACTTTGGCCTGAAGTGCACCGACCGCGGCCGCCTGACGGCCCGCCAGATCGAGGCCGCGCGTCGCGCGATCTCCCGTCACGTGAAGCGTGGCGGCCGCATCTGGATCCGCGTGTTCCCCGACAAGCCGATCTCCCAGAAGCCCGCTGAAGTGCGTATGGGCAACGGCAAGGGCAACCCGGAGTACTACGTGGCTGAGATCCAGCCGGGCAAGGTGGTGTTCGAGATCGTCGGCGTGCCCGAGGAACTCGCGCGCGAAGCGTTCAAGCTGGCTGCCGCCAAGCTGCCGCTGCGCACCACGTTCGTTTCCCGCATGATCGGCCAGTAAGGAGCAGAGAACATGACGAAAGCCAAGGATCTCCGTTCCAAGGACGCCGCCGGCGTGGAAGCCGAAGTGAAGAGCCTGCAGAAGGCCCATTTCGGCCTGCGCATGCAGAAGGCCACGCAACAACTCAACAACACCGCCACGCTGCGTTCCACGCGCCGTGATATCGCTCGCGCCAAGACCATCCTGGCCCAGAAGCGTGCGGAATCCGCCAAGTAATGTCAGGAGTGAACATGACGGAAGCCAAGACCTCCCTCAAGCGCACCCTGGTCGGCAAGGTGGTGAGCGACAAGCGTGCGAAGACCGTGACGGTGCTCGTCGAGCGCCGTGTGAAACACGCGCTGTATGGAAAGATCGTGATCAAGTCGAGCAAGTACCACGCGCACGACGAGAAGGGCGAGTTCCACACGGGTGACGTGGTGGAAATCCAGGAGAGCCGCCCGCTCTCCAAGACCAAGAACTGGGTTGCGACCCGTCTGGTCGAAAAGGCTGCCGAGGTCTAAACCCCTCGCCGCCTGGCAGGCAAAACCGAAACGGCCCACAATCGTGGGCCGTTTTCTTTTTGTCCAACCCAACTGGAGCCCACATGATCAAGGTCGGAGACACGCTGCCGGACGTCACCCTGCAGGAATACTCGGAAGTGGAAGGCAATGGCTGCAGCATCGGCCCCAACCCGGTGAAGGTCCGCGACGCGGCCAAGGGCAAGACTATCGCGCTGTTCGCGCTGCCCGGCGCCTTCACGCCCACCTGCTCCGCCAAGCACGTGCCCGGCTACGTGGAGAAGTTCAACGACCTCAAGGCCGCGGGCGTGGACGAGATCTGGTGCCTCAGCGTCAACGACGCCTTCGTGATGGGCGCGTGGGCGCGCGACCAGAAGAGCGCCGGCAAGGTGCGCATGCTGGCCGACGGCAGCGCCGACTTTGCCAAGGCCACCGGCCTCACGCTGGACCTCACCGCGCGCGGCATGGGCCTGCGCAGCAACCGCTATTCGATGCTGGTGAAGGACGGCAAGGTGGCCTCGCTGAACGTCGAGGCGCCGGGCAAGTTCGAGGTGAGCGACGCGCAGACGATGCTGGCGCAGGCGAAGGGCTGAGACCCGGCGTCATCCCCGGGAAGGCGGGGTCCACCCCCGTCATCCCCGCGCAGGCGGGGTCCACCCCCCCTCGTCATCCCCGCGCAGGCGGGGATCCAGAGCTTTGAAGACGCGCGCCGCGCGCGCCCGGAAGCCCTGGGTTCCCGCCTCCGCGGGAACGACAAATACTAGAACCGGCTGCTCAAGGGCGCCGGCCCGCTGTTCCACAAATCCGCCCTGAGGTAATGCGCCCCCGGGATGGGGTTGTGGTAGTAGGGCGGGATGCTCTCGAAGCCCAGGTCCTCGTACAGGGCCCGCGCGGCTTCCATGTCGTCCAGCGTATCGAGCAGCACGCTGTCGTAGCCGGCGCGGCGCGCGGCGTCCAGCGCCGCCTCGGCGAGGGTGCGGCCCAGGCCGAAGCCGCGGAAGGCCTTGCGCACGTACAGGCGCTTCATCTCGCAGGCATTCGGGTAGTCCGCGCCCTCCAGCGGCCGCAGGGCGCAGCAGCCCGCCAGCTCGCCGTCCACGCGCGCCAGGAACAGCGCGCCGCGCGGCGGCGCGTAGTCGCCCGGGAGCTGCGCGAGCTCCTGCTCGAAGTTCTGGAAGCACAGGTCGACGCCGAGACCTTCGGCGTATTCCCGGAAGATGGCGCGCACTTCGTCCAGGTCGTGCGCGTTCTCCGGCGTGATGAGCGCGATCAAGGGCAATGGGGCAGTGTCCAAGGTGCGGGGAGCGAGTCCAAGGACCGAGGATCTTAGCGAATCGGCACGGCCGAGCTAGTTGAAGCCGGCCGGGCTTGCGCCGGCCCCCAGGCTGACGATCCAGGCGACCAGCCCCGCGCACACGGCCAGCACCACGAGCGCCACGACCCGCGATCCGGTGTCGTCGCGCGAAGAGGCGGCCGGAACGGCCAGGTCCTTGTCGCCGCGCACCATGGGGCCGACCAGCTTCTGCTTCTTCTTCAGCGTGTACCAGGTGATGGCCGCCAGGTGCAACAGCACGAGGCAGATGATCAGCCGCTGGCCGATCTCCTTGTGGTACCAGGTCGCGGCATGCGCCGTGGCGTTCGTGACGAAGCGATTGAGGGGCCCCGTGAAGGCGATCTCGTCGTCGCTCACGAGGCCCGTGGCCGCCTGGGCCAGCAGGACCACGAGCATCGCGAACACCGAGCCCGCCCCGAGCGGGTTGTGGCCCACGAGGTGGTCCGGATGGGCGCGGCCCCCGAGGTAGGCCATGACGCTGGAGGGACCGTAGAAGAAGCTGCGGAACTTCGACCAGTGCCCGCCGATGAAGCCCCACACGAGGCGGAACAGCACCAGCGCGAGCACGGTGTAGCCCAGGCGGGCATGCCACTGCATGGCGTCGCCGCCGGTGTATCCGGTGGCCACCAGTCCGATCACGCAGGCCACCAGCAGCCAGTGGAACAGTCGCGTGGGCAGGTCCCAGACGCGGACGCGATGCGGCATCGTCACCTCGTTGTGTTCGGCCCGGCGACCAAGGGAATTCCGGGCCGGGCGCCATCGTTAGTACATTCCGGAGCAGCGGCAGCCGGTTCCCCGGGCCGCGCCGCATCCGCCACTTTAACCACGGAGAAGGACCCCATGAAGTTTGCCCCGACCCTTGCCCTCGCTGCCGCCGGCCTCGTGCTGGCCGCCGGCGCGTCCGCCCAGAGCTTCCAGAAGCCCGAAGACGCCATCAAGTACCGGCGCAGCGCCATGACGGTCATGGCGGTGCACTTCGGCGTGCTGGGTGCGATGGCCAACGGGAAGGCGCCCTTCGACGCGCAGGCCGCGGCCCGCAGTGCCGACGTGATCGCGCTGGTGTCCCACCTGCCCTTCGCCGGCTTCGTGCCCGGCACGGACAAGGGCGACACGGGCGCCAAGCCGGAGATCTGGACCGAGCAGGCCAAGTTCGACGCGGCCCGCGACAAGATGCAGGACGCCGTCGGCAAGCTCGCCGTGGCCGCCAAGACCGGCAACGTGGAGAACCTGAAGATGGCCTTCGGCCCGGCGGCGCAGACCTGCAAGGCCTGCCACGACGACTTCCGCAAGAAGCTGTAAGCGCGCACTCCCGTCGTCCCCGCGCAGGCGGGGACCCAGGGCTCCCAAAGACAAAGCGGCCATCCGGCCGCTTTTTTCCTCTTGGGAGCCCTGGATTCCCGCCTGCGCGGGAATGACGATGGCGGGCTCAGCTTTCCGCCAGCAGCTTCTCGATCAGCGCATGCAGCTCGTTGAAATCGGGCTCGCCCACATAGCGTTTCACGATCTCGCCCTTCTTGTTCACGAGATAGGACGTCGGCGTCAGCTGCACCTCGCCCCAGGCCTTGGCCACCGCTCCGGTGTTGTCGATCGCCACCTCGAACGGCAGCTTGCGCGATTGCGCGTAGTTCACGACGTAGCTTGGCGGGTCGTAGCTCATGGCGACGCCGATGTGCTGGTAGCCCTGTGCGTGGTACTTGTCGAAGGTGGAGACCATCTTGGGCATCTCCGCCACGCAGGTGGTGCAGCTGGTGGCCCAGAAGTTCACCAGGGTCACCTTGCCCTTCAGGTCCGCGGTGGTCTTCTTCGACCCGTCCAGGAGCACGAAGGTGCTGTCGGGGGCGGCCTGGGAGCCGCTCGCGACGAAGACGGCCGCGACTGCCGCGATCACGACCGCCGCCGCACCGATGGACCAGGATTTCCGGATCGCCATGTCTGCTCTGCCTTCTGCCGCCGGGACGCGGCCTTTCCATGGTGATTCTCTCGCAACCGCGAAGTTCGTGCCTGACGCGGATCAGACGCCCCGAGGGTCAGGCGCAGGTCAGGAGGATGTCGACCAGCTCCCGGGGCGCGCTGACCATCGGATCATGGCCGGTGGCGAGTTCCACCACCCGCGCCCCGCCGCCGCCCATCCAGGCGCCATCCCAGTAGTTCGCGTCCCGTACGCGCGGCCGGATCGAGTCGATCGTTCCCAGCTTCGGTTTCACGCAGTCGATGAAGGTCCGCGGCACCGACGCCACCCGCCGTGGATCGAACTGCAACGGCGCCTGGTAGGTGTGCCCCGGGTGCGCCGTCTGCCGCCGTTGCACCCAGTCATGGTCCTCGGCCACCAGTCCGAACACGGACGGATCGGGCGGCGGGAAGCTGAAGTCGGGCGAGGCATGGGCCGCCGCGAGCCGCGCTTCGCGCGTGGCGCTGGCATGGGTGCTGCTCCAGCTCTCGCCGGGACGCGGCACCACGGCGTCGACGTAAACCAGGTGCTTCAGGCGCTGCGGCAAGCGGTCGGCGATCGCCGTGCCGATCATGCCGGCGTACGAATGCACGGCCAGCACCACGTCCTGCAGCTCCTGCGCTTCCAGCGTGTTCGCCACGTCGGAGATGTGCGTCTCCAGCGTGATCAGCGACGACATCAGGTGCACGCGTTCGCCCAAGCCCGTGAGCGTCACCGCGAAAGCCCGGTGGCCCTTCGCGTGCAACGCATCGACCACGCGGCGCCAGCACCAGCCGCCGTGCCAGGCCCCGTGCACGAGAACGAAATCGGCCATCAGAGGACCTCCTGCGCGCGCAGCGCGGCGATGCGGTCGTCGTCCCAGCCCAGCACCTCGTGCAGGACCTGCTCCGTATGCTGCCCGAGCAGCGGCGGCGGCAGGTCCGTGCGCACCGGCGTGCCACCGAGCTTGAGCGGGCTCGCCACCAGGTTCACCGTGCCGGAGAGCGGATGCTCCCAGGCATGCACCATGCCGCGCTCGCGCACGTGCGGATCGGCGAAGACCTCGGCCAGGTTGTTGATCGCGCCGCAAGGCACCTTGGCGGCCTCCAGCGCGGGCAGCCATTCGTACTTGCCCCGCGTCTTCATGACCTCTTCCAGCATCGGGACCAGCACGCCGCGATTGCGCACGCGGTCCTGGTTGCGGGCGAACCGCGGGTCGGTCGCCAGCTCCGGCCGGCCTGCCACCTGGCAGAACTTCGCGAACTGCCCGTCGTTGCCCACGGCCAGGATGATGTGGTCCTTGCCGCCATCGGCCGCGGGCGCCGTTTCGAACACCTGGTAGGGCACGATGTTCTGGTGCGCATTGCCGGCGCGACCCGGCACCTTGCCGTTCACGAGGTAGTTGGCGCCCAGGTTGGCCAGCATCGCGACCTGCACGTCCAGCAGCGCCATGTCCAGGTGCTGGCCTTCGCCCGTGCGCCCGGCGTGGCGCAGCGCGGCAAGGATGCCCACGGTCGAATACATGCCGGTGAAGAGGTCCGCCACCGCGACACCCACCTTCTGCGGACCGCCGCCGAGGTCATCGCGCTCGCCGGTGATGCTCATCAGGCCACCCATGCCCTGGATCGCATAGTCGTAGCCGGCACGCTCGCGGTAGGGGCCGGTCTGGCCGAAGCCGGTCACGCTGCAGTAGACGATGCTCGGATTCATGGCTTGGATGCTGTCGTAGTCCAGGCCGTAGCGCGCCATGTCACCGACCTTGAAGTTCTCCACGAAGACATCGCAGTGCTTCGCCAGCTCGCGCACCAGCGCCTGGCCTTCCGGTCGCGCGATGTCGCAGGTCACCGATCGCTTGTTGCGATTGGTACCGAGGTAGTACGCGGCTTCGTGCGTGTCGCGGCCCTGCGGGTCCTGCAGGAAGGGCGGGCCCCAGCTGCGCGTGTCGTCGCCGGTGCCGGGGCGTTCGATCTTGATCACGTCGGCGCCCAGGTCCGCCAGCGTCTGCGTGCACCACGGGCCCGCCAGCACGCGCGACAGGTCCAGCACGCGGATTCCATCGAGAGCGTTCATGCGCCCCATTATCGATAATGGGGGCACCGTCCCGCAGAGGACGCAGCCGTCCATCCCAAGATCCCATGTCCCTGCTCGATCGCCGCCAGGCGGTGGTGGTGTTCCTCGCCTTCGCGTTCGCCTACTTCTTCGCCGCCGTGCTGCGCGCCATCACGGCGACGCTGTCGCCCGTGCTCACGCAGGAGTTCCACCTCGACGCGGGGGCGCTGGGACTGCTCGCGGGCGGCTACTTCCTCGGCTTCGCCCTGATCCAGCTGCCCCTGGGGACCTGGCTGGACCGGCACGGCCCGCGCAAGGTGATCCTGCGCTTCGTGGCGCTCGCCGTGGCCGGCTGCGGCTCCTTCGCGCTGGCGAATGACTTCACCGCGCTGCTCGCCGCGCGCGTGCTGTGCGGCCTCGGCGTAAGTGCCTGCCTGATGGCGCCGCTCACGGGCTTCCGCCGCTGGTTCACGCCGGCGGTGCAGCTGCGTACCAATTCCTGGATGCTCATGACCGGGTCGCTCGGCATGGTGGCGGCCACCCTGCCGGTGCAGTGGCTGCTGCCGGTCATGGGCTGGCGGCCGCTGTTCTGGGGGCTTGCCGTGCTGATGGCGCTGTCGATGTTCGTGATCGCGTGGAAGGTGCCGGAATGGTCGACCGAAGACGCGACCGGCGGCCCCCGCGGCAGCTATGGCCCCGTGTGGCGGCACCGCTATTTCTGGCAGATGGCGCCCGTGGGCTTCTTCTCCTACGGAGGCATGATCGCCGTGCAGTCGCTGTGGGCCGGTCCCTGGCTGGTGCGGGTGGCGGGCTACGACCCCGCCGCGGCGGCTGGCGGGCTGTTCACGATCAACATTGCCATGCTCGCCACCTTCTGGTGCTGGGGCCTGGTGAATCCCTGGCTGCAACGCCGCGGCATCGTCACCGACCGCCTGATCGCGTGGGGGTTGCCCTCGAGTTTCGTGGCGCTGGGCGCCCTCATCGTGCTAGGGCCCGCCGCCGGCCCGGCCGTGCTGGCCCTGGTCTGCGCGACCAGCACCTTCGTCGCGCTGGCGCAGCCGGCCGTCGGCATGGTCTTCCCGGCCTCGCTGGCCGGCCGGGCGCTGTCGGCCTACAACCTGGTCATCTTCGTGGGCGTGTTCGTGGTCCAGTGGGGCATCGGCCTGCTGGTGGACGGCTTCCGCTCGGCCGGGTGGACCGAAGTGGCGGCATTCCGTGGCGCCTTCGGTGTCTTCCTCGCCACGAGTGTCCTCTCGTATGGGTGGTTCCTGTGGAGCAGAAGCCATAATGGGCTGCATCACCCATGAACGCCATCCTGCTGATCGCCCATGCGCCGCTGGCCAATGCCCTGCGGCAATGCGCGCTTCACGTGTTCCCGGACTGCGGGAACGCGGTGGTGGCGATCGACGTGCAGCCCAATCTCTCGCCCGAGGAGACGCTGGGATCGGCCCGCATCGCGCTGGACCAGCTTTCCCGCAGCCCGCAGGTGCAGGGGGTGCTGGTGCTCACGGACATCTTCGGCGCCACGCCCAGCAACGTGGCCCAGAAACTGGTCGACGGCGTGAGCTCCCGGCTCATCACCGGCGTGAACCTGCCCATGCTGCTGCGCGCGGTGACGTACAAGCACGAGCCGCTCGACACCCTGGTGTCGCGCGCCGTGGTGGGCGGCACGCAGGGCGTGATGCAGGTGGCCATCACCGCGCCGCAGAACCAGGCCCGACGGAATCATGATCAGGAAAAACACGACCATCAGCAATAAGCTGGGCCTGCACGCGCGTGCCTCCGCCAAGCTCACCAAGCTCGCCGGCAGCTACCCCTGCGAGGTGTGGATCAGCCGCGGCGAGCGCCGGGTGAACGCCAAGAGCATCATGGGTGTCATGATGCTGGCGGCCGGCGTCGGCACCGAGGTCACGCTGGAAACCGGCGGCGAACGCGAGGAGGAGGCGATGGACGCGCTGCTCGCGCTGATCGACGACAAGTTCGGGGAAGGCGAATGAGCGCCGCACGGCCGCCCGAAGGCGCGAAGGCCCCCTCTGGGGGCAGCGCCGTGCTTGCGCGCATGCGCAAGCCCACAAGCGTGGGGGCACCATGACCTTCAGCGTCCATGGCATTGCCGTCGCCCGGGGCATTGCCATCGGGCGGGCCGTCGTCATGGGTTCGGGCCGCGCCGACGTGGTCCACTACTTCATCGAGCCGGCGCAGGTCGCGTCCGAGATCGAGCGCATCCGCGCCGGCCGCAACGCGGTGATCGAGGAGATCCACCGCCTGCAGCAGACCATCGCCACGATGGGCCCGAAGGAAGCGCCGCACGAACTCTCCGCGCTGCTGGACGTCCACCTGATGCTGCTGCAGGACGAGGACCTGATCACCGGCATCAAGCACTGGATCACCGACCGCCTCTACAACGCCGAATGGGCGCTCATCACGCAGCTGGAAGTGCTGTCGCGCCAGTTCGACGACATGGAGGACGACTACCTGCGCGAGCGCAAGGCCGACCTCGAGCAGGTGGCCGAGCGCATCCTGCGCTACATGAAGGGCATGGCTTCGCCGGTGGCACAACCGCCCGCCGCCAAGCGCAAGACGCCGCAGGACCTGCTCCTGGACGAAAGCGTCGACGTGCCGCTCGTGCTGGTGGCGCACGACCTCTCGCCCGCGGACATGCTGCAGTTCAAGCAGAGCGTGTTCGCCGGCTTCGTCACCGACGTTGGCGGCAAGACCTCGCACACGGCGATCGTGGCGCGCAGCCTGGACATCCCGGCGGTGGTGGGCGCGCGCGGCGCGAGCAGCCTCGTGCGGCAGGACGACTGGGTGATCATCGACGGAGACACCGGCGTGATGATCGTGGATCCCTCGCCGATCATCCTGGCGGAATACGGGTTCAAGCAGCGCCAGGCGGAGCTGGAGCGCGGCCGCCTCTCGCGCCTGCGCCACACGCCCGCCGTCACGCTGGACGGCCAGAAGGTGGAACTGTTCGCCAACATCGAGCTGCCCGAGGACGCGGAAGCCGCGCTGAACGCCGGCGCGGTCGGCGTGGGCCTGTTCCGCAGCGAATTCCTGTTCATGGGCCGGCACGGCAACATGCCCGACGAGGAGGAGCAGTACCTCGCCTACCGGCGCGCCGTCGAAGGCATGCAGGGCATGCCGGTCACGATCCGCACGCTGGACGTGGGCGCCGACAAGCCGCTGGACGAACTCACGCGCGACGTCGCGCACCTGAATCCGGCGCTGGGGCTGCGGGCGATCCGCTGGAGCCTGGCGGAGCCGGAGATGTTCCGCACGCAGCTGCGCGCCATCCTGCGCGCCGCGGCGCACGGGCGCGTGAACATGCTGATCCCCATGATCGCGCATGCCACCGAGATCCGGCAGACGCTGTCGCTGGTCGACTTCGCGCGGGCCGAGCTGGACAACCGCGGCATGGCCTACGGGCCCGTGGCCCTCGGCGCGATGATCGAGATCCCGGCCGCGGCGCTGTCACTGCGCACCTTCCTGAAGTACTTCGACTTCCTGTCCATCGGCACCAACGACCTGATCCAGTACACGCTGGCCATCGACCGTGCCGACGAATCGGTGGCGCACCTGTACGACCCCTGCCATCCGGCGGTGTTGCACCTCGTGGCCGACACCATCGCCGAGTGCCGCCGGCAAGGCAAGCCGGTAAGCGTCTGCGGCGAGATGGCCGGCGATACCCAGTTCACCCGCTTGCTGCTCGGGCTGGGGTTGCGCAGCTTCTCCATGCACCCGGCCCAGATCCTGGCCGTGAAGCAGGAGATCCTGCGCGCCAACGCGGGCCAGCTGGAGGCCTGGGCGCGCGAAGTGATCGACTCCGAGGATCCGGCGCTGGCCCTCACGGCCTGACCTTCCCTTCGGGGGATGACGCGGCCCCGGCCGCCGACCGGCATGGGCTTCCTTTCCAAGGAGGCGTCATCCAGGGCTACGGTCAATGGCCAGCCGGCCAACGGCACCGACTCGGGGACGGTCACGGTGCGCACCACGCGGGTGACCTGAGTCAGCGCGCCCGCGTCCCCAGGATCGCGGCGCCGATGATCAGCGCCGCCGCCAACGCGATGCCGGCGGTGAGCGGCCGGCCGGTCACCAGCAGCAGCAACGAAGTCGAAGCCAGCGGCGTGATGTAGCTCAGGATGCCGATGTGGCGGGCGTCGCCGTTCTTCAGGGCCTTGTCCCAGAGGAAGAAGGCCGCGCCGAGCGGGCCCAGGCCCATCACGGCGAGCAGCATCCAGTCGCGCGGCGACAGCGTCGTGGCCGGCTCGAGCAGCGCATGGCAGGCAAGCGAGAGCAGCCCTGACACCAGGCCGAACAGGCCGATCGCCGCCGTGGGGAAGTTCGCCACCCGGCGCGTCAGCAACGAGTAGGTCGCCCAGATGACGGCGGCGCCCAGGGCCGGCAGGTAGCCCCAGGACCACGCCCCGGTGGCGCCGCCCCCGCCCAGGATGGCGATCGCCGCCCCGGCGAACCCGGACAGCGCCGCGAGCACGTGCGCGGGCTTCAGCTGCAGGCCGGGCAGGAACACCGGCGCCAGCACCACGATCAGCAGCGGCCACAGGTAATTCACGAGGTTCGCCTCCACCGGCGGCGCGAGCCGCAGCGCGACGAACAGCAGGAAGTGGTATCCGAACAGGCCGTAGATGCCCAGGGCCAGCGTGCGCGGCGGCACGCGCCACTGGCGCACGAGCGGCCAGGCGGGCACGCTGCCGATCACGAGCGCCAGGCCGGTGAGGAGGAAGGGCGGGACGTGCTTCAGCGTGACGCCGAGGGAGGCCAGCGAGGCCCACAGCGCGATCGCGCCCAGCGCGTAGACGTTGGGATGCATGGCGCGCGAGGATACGCGGTGGGGTCGTCGCGCATCGCTTGTCTTTCGTCGGGGTTTGAGGTTGATCGTAGGGTGGAGGTGAGCACAGCGAACCCCACCGAGCGCACGACGGTGGGGTTCGCTGCGCTCACCACCACCCTACGGCCCGTGCTTGCGCAAGGCCGCGGTCAGCGCCGACGGCGAACGGTAGCCCGTGCGCTGCGCCACCTCGTACACGGCCATTCCCGTTGCCCGCAGCTGCCGCGCCCGCACGAGGCGTTGCGCGCGCAGCCACTCCTGCGGCCCGGCGCCATTCGCCTCCCGGCAGCGCAGTGCCAGCTGGCTCACGCTCAAGTGCACCCGCTGCGCGAGTTCGGCGACGGACACCGGGCGGTCCAGGCGGGACTGCACCCAGGTGGCCAGCGACAGCCAGTCGATGCGGCGCCGCACCTGCCGCGCGGCAGCCGGTGCGCGCCAGGCATCGAGCAGCAGGGCGGGTGCATGCGCCAGCGCGAGCGGCTGCCCGATCGCATGCGCCAGGTAGCACGCGAGGGCGGCGACCTGTTGCGGCCGATGCGGCAGCACGCCGCAGTCGGACCACAGCGGGTCGGCGCTATCGAGCACGAGGCAGCGGCTGCCGCGCGCGGATGCGAAGTCGTGGCGCCCGCCCGCGGGCACCAGCCAGGCGTCACCCGCCGCGACACGCGTGCCGCGGCCTTCCACTTCGAGTTCGAGGATGCCCTCGAGCCCGACGAGCACCTGGTGATGTTCGTGCGAATGGCTGCCGTGCGAGGCGCCGTAGGCGCGCAACGACAGGCTGTCGCGCGCGCGTTCCACGTCAGCCGCCGATGGCGACGCCGGCGGCGTGCGCCTGCTGGTCGGCGTGGTACGAGCTGCGCACCATCGCGCCGACGGCCGCGTGCGTGAAGCCCATCTCGTAGGCCTTCTGCTCGAACATCTTGAACGTGTCCGGGTGCACGTAGCGGCGCACGGGCAGGTGCGACGTGGACGGCGCGAGGTACTGGCCGATGGTCAGCATGTCGATGCCGTGGGCGCGCATGTCCTGCATCACCGCGAGGATCTCCTCGTCGGTCTCGCCCAGGCCCACCATCAGGCCGCTCTTGGTCGGCACGCCGGGATGCAGCGCCTTGAACTTCTTCAGCAGGTTGAGGCTGAACTGGTAGTCGGAGCCCGGCCGCGCTTCCTTGTACAGGCGCGGGATGGTCTCCAGGTTGTGGTTCATCACGTCCGGCGGCGCGGCCTTCAGGATCTCCAGCGCGCGGTCGTCGCGGCCGCGGAAGTCGGGCACCAGCACCTCGATGGTGGTCTGGGGCGACAGCTCGCGGGTCTTCCGGATGCACTCCACGAAGTGGCCGGCGCCGCCGTCGCGCAGGTCGTCGCGGTCCACGCTGGTGATCACCACGTACTTCAGCTTCAGCGCCGCGATGGTCTTCGCCAGGCTCTCCGGCTCGTTCACGTCGAGCGGGTCCGGGCGGCCGTGGCCCACGTCGCAGAACGGGCAGCGGCGCGTGCACTTGTCGCCCATGATCATGAAGGTCGCCGTGCCCTTGCCGAAGCACTCGCCGATGTTGGGGCAGGAAGCTTCCTCGCACACGGTGTGCAACTTGTGCTCGCGCAGGATCTGCTTGATCTCGTAGAAGCGCGACGTCGCGGAGCCGGCCTTGACGCGGATCCACTCGGGCTTCTTGAGGAGCTCGCCCTGCTCCACCTTCACCGGGATGCGCGAGAGCTTGGCCGCGGCCTTCTGCTTGGCGCTGGCCTCGTAGGTCTCGACGGATTGCGCCTCGCGCACGACGTTGCTGGAGCTCATGGGGTTCTTACGATAGTGGGGCGAGCAGCGCCTGGAGCTTGTGGCCCAGGCGGTCGGCGGCCTCGTTCCATGTGGTGGAAACCCCGATTGTAGAAAGGTCGACCGTGGCGAGCCCTGCGTAACCGCAAGGGTTGATCCGCTCGAAGGGTTGCAGGTCCATGGCCACGTTGAAGGCCAGGCCGTGGTACGTGCAGTGGCGGCTGACCTTGATGCCCAGTGCGGCCACCTTGCCCAGGCCGGCGAAGGGATCGCCGCCGGGCGCCGGGCCGGTCAGGGCGGCATGCGAGGACGGGTCCGCCAGCCGCACGTAGATCCCCGGAGCGCCGGCGACGCGGTGGCCTGTCACGCCGTAGTCCGAAAGTGTGCGGATCACGGCCTCCTCGAGCCGGTAGACGTATTCCTTGACAAAGTACCCGGCCCGCTTGAGGTCCAGCAACGGATAGGCGACCACCTGCCCCGGCCCGTGGTACGTGACCTGGCCGCCGCGGTTGGTGGCGACGACCGGAATGTCGCCGGGCGAGAGCACGTGGTCCGCCTTGCCGGCCAGCCCCTGCGTGAGCACCGGTGGGTGCTCGCAGAGCCAGAGTTCGTCGGGGGTGTCGGGGGTGCGGCCTTCGGTGAAGGCCGCCATGGCCTGGTACGTGGGCAAGTACTCGACCCGCCCCAGCACCTTCACCTGCATTTAGAGAACGACCTTCACCATCGGGTGCGACGTCAGCGCCCGATACAGGTCGTCCAGCTGCTCCCGGCTGGTCGCGGTCACGGTGATCGTGATGCCCAGGTAGTTGCCCTGCGCGCTGTTGCGCAGTTCCACGGTGCTCGCATCGAAGCTCGGATCGAAGCGCTTCGCGATCTCCGTGACCGCGTGCACGAAGCCGTCCACCTTCGCGCCCATCACCTTGATGGGAAACCGCGAGGGGTACGCGATCAGGGTTTCCTGGCCGGGCCGGGTGGTGAGTGTCTTGGGCGGATGGATGGAAGCGGACATCAGGTTCCTTGCAGTTTGGCTTGCTGATAGCCTGAGAAAAGCTTCTCGTAGATGGGGCCGGGTCGGCCGTTTCCAACGGGCTTGCCATCCAGCACCGTGCAGGCGATCACTTCCTTGGTGGCGGAGGACAGCAGGATCTCGTCGGCCGCCAGCACTTCCTCCCGCGACACGCGCCGCAGCTGGAAGGGGATGTCCGCCCGCGAGCACAGCTGTTCCAGCAGCCCGTAGCGGATGCCTTCCAGCACCAGGTTGTCCCTGGGCGACCCGAGGACCACCCCATCCTTCACCACCCACACGTTGGACGCCGCCGCCTCGCTGAGCCAGCCGTCGCGGAACATGATGGTCTCGCTGCCGCCGACGTCGGCGCTCATCTGGCGCGACAGCACCGCGCCGGCCAGGCTGGTGCTCTTGATGTGCGCCTTCTTCCAGCGGAAGTCGTCCGCGGTGACGCACATCAAACCCTTCGCGCGTTCCTCCGGCGTGTAGATGTACAGGCGGTTGACCATCGCGAACACCGTGGGCTTCAGGCCCGGCACCATCACGTGGTCGCGCCAGGCCACGCCGCGCGTGACCTGGATGTAGACCAGCTGGTTCGTGTCCTCGGGCTTGCGGTCCACGTGCTTCGCGTACGCGGCGATCAGCTTGTCCACCAAGCCGCGCCAGGCCGTGCGGTCCATCGGGTTGGGGATGCGCATCTCGCCCAGGCTGCGGTCCAGCCGGTCCATGTGTTCCTGGAACCGGAACGGGCGTCCGGCGTAGGCCGGCACCACCTCGTAGACGCCGTCGCCGAAGATGAAGCCGCGGTCGAGGACGCTCACCTTGGCGTCGCGGGTGTTGCTGAACTCGCCGTCGAGATAGCAGGGAAGGGCTGGAATGTCGCTCATGGCTGCATTGTCACTGCTTCGCCGCCAGGCCGGGCACCCCGGCCGGCCACCAGGTGCCGCCAATGGGCAGCACGAAGAAGTCCTCGTCCCGCACGCCCCGCTGCGCGCGGGCCGTCGCCAGGTCGCGCGGCGGCTGGTCCAGCGCTTCGTCGGTGAGCTCGAACGTCCCCCAGTGGATGCCGATGCTGCGGCGCGCGGCCAGATCCTTGTGCGCCTGCACGGCCCCTGCCGGATTCATGTGCTGCGTCGACATGAACCAGAGCGGCTCGTAGGCGCCGATGGCAAGCAGCGCTACGTCGAACAGGGTGCCGTCGCGCATGCGGGGCGCGAGCTTCTGGCGCGTCTCGGCGAACAGGCGGCTGTAGCCCGCGTCGCCGGAGAAATACCAGCGCAGGTCCGGCGCGAACACGGCCCAGCCAGCCCACAGGGTCTTGTTGCGGTCTTCGATGCCGCGTCCCGACCAGTGCTGCACCGGGACCGCCTCGAACTCCACGCCGGCGACCCGGTGCACGTCCCACCAGTCCAGCTCCGCCACGTTGGTGATGCCCTGCTCGGCGAACCAGGCCTTGAGCCCGAGCGGCACGAGGAACAGCGTGCGGCCATGCGCACGCCGGTCGAGCTGGACCACGCTGGCCAGGTCCAGGTGGTCGTAGTGGTTGTGCGAGACCAGCACCACGTCGATGGGCGGCAGGTCCGCGAGCGCAATGCCCGGAGGCTGCGCCCGTTTCGGGCCGGCGAAAGCCAGCGGCGAGGCGCGCTCGCTGAAGATCGGGTCCGTCAGGATGTTCAGGCCGCCGCTTTGCACGAGCACGGTGGAGTGGCCGATCCAGGTGGCCGAAGGCATCGGTCCGTGGGCTCCCGGGCCACCGACGCGCCGCAGTGGGTCGGTGTTGGCGAGCAGCTGGCGCAGGTCGGGCGCGACCACCGGCGTCGGTTGCTGCGGCCGCGGCGGCAGCCCGTCGCGCCAGGCATCCAGCTTCCAGCGCGCGAGGGCGCTGAAAGGCTTCGCAGCGTTGGCGCCGGTGGGATTCTGGAAGCCGTCGGCCGTGCGATGCGGCAGATCGGGCTCGGCGGCATGCACCGCGATGCCGCAGCACAGTGCAGCAAGCGCGGCCCAGGCGGCCTTCATCGCCACAGCACCACCGCCGCGATCGCGAGCCAGCCCAGCCCGAGATTGACCTTCACCAGCAGCGCGATCTGGTTCAGGCGCTTGCCGGCCTCCGGCCAGTCCTGCGCGTCGACGGCACGCCGCACGCGCTTCCAGGGCGCGAAGAAGACATGGCCGAACACCAGCATCATCACGATGCCCAGCACCGCCATCACGTGCCAGCCGCGCGGCGCTTGCGTCGCAGGGACCTGCACCAGCAGCGGGACGCCGGTCGCGAGCAGGACCGCGATGCTCGCGGTGACCACCGCGAAGAAGCGGCGCAGCACCTGCACCATCAGCGGCAGGCGCTGCGGCGGGGGCAACTGCGGCAGCGCCGGCCGCAGGGCGAGCACGACGAAGGCCATGCCTCCCATCCAGAAGATGGCGGCGGCGATGTGCAGGAAGACGAGCAGGTTGCGCATGGCGGCTGATTTTCAACGCAGAGCCCGCGGAGCGAGCGCGGAGTGCGCAGAGCCCGAAAGCCTGTAAGCCATTTCTCTGAATCCTCCGCGCTCGCCCTGCGTTTTCTGCGTTCCGGCCGTTGCTGTCGCTCCCCAGCCTCGAACCTGACCGGGGGCTGGCGGAGCGCTGCTGGTTTCTACTTATAATGGGAGGCTTTCCTAATTTCAGGGCACCGGCGGAATGCCAACAACAAGAATCGCACCGCTGCCTGAAGAGCCGGAGGAGGCCTCCCCCGTCCAGCCGCTGAGCGCCGAAGAGGCGCGCCGCGTGCGCCAACAGAACCCGCCGGTGTCTCCGTGGTGGGTGGTGGCGGGGCAGGCCGGAGTGGGGCTGCTGGCCGCCCTGCTCGCCTGGGGGCTCACGGGAAAGCAAAACGTCGGTTGGTCCCTTGGATATGGGGCGTTGGCAGTGCTGCTGCCGGCGGCCGTGTTCGCGCGGGGCCTGACCGGCAGGATTTCATCCCTCAACGCGGTGTCGGCGGCAGCCGGCTTCCTCGTGTGGGAGATGGTGAAGGTGGCCTTGACGATCGCCATGTTGCTGGCGGCCCCGAGGCTGGTGGTGGGACTGAGCTGGCCGGCGTTGCTGGTGGGCCTGGTCCTCGCGATGAAGGTTTACTGGGTCGCCCTGGCGTTCGCGCCCAAGCCCAAGACGAAATCGAGCTGAAAGAAACATGGCTGCTGAAAGCGCTGCCGCGGAACACGGCATGACCGCGGGCGAGTACATCGTCCACCACCTGACGTTCCTGCAGAACAAGACGCCGAACAACGTCGTCGACTTCTCGGTCCTCAACTTCGACTCGATGTTCTGGTCGATCGTGCTGGGCATCGTGGGCTCGTTCTTCCTTTGGAGGGCCGCCCGCAAGGCGACCGCCGGCGTGCCGGGCCGCTTCCAGGCCGCCGTGGAAATCCTGGTGGAGATGGTGGAGTCGCAGGCCAAGGGCATCGTGCACAACGCCAACAGCCGCAAGTTCGTCTCCCCGCTGGCGCTGACCGTGTTCGTCTGGATCATCCTGATGAACACGATGGACCTGCTGCCGGTGGACCTGATCCCCGCCATCTGGGCCAAGATCTTCGGCGCCGCCGGCCATGACCCGCACCACGCGTTCATGCGCGTCGTGCCGACCGCCGACCTGTCCATCTCCATGGGCCTGTCGATCTCCGTGCTGCTGATCTGCCTGTTCTACAACGTCAAGATCAAGGGCGTGGGCGGCTGGTCGCACGAGCTCGTGACGGCGCCGTTCGGCACCAGCAAGAACCCGATCCTCGCCGTGATCATGGGCGTGCTGAACCTGGCGATGCAGATCATCGAGTTCATCGCCAAGACCGTGTCGCACGGCATGCGGCTGTTCGGCAACATGTACGCCGGCGAACTGATCTTCCTGCTGATCGCCCTCATGGGCGGGGCGGTGTCCGCCACCGGCACCGGCATCGGCCTGGCCATCGGCCACATCATCGCGGGCTCCGCCTGGGCGATCTTCCACATCCTGATCATCGTGCTGCAGGCATTCGTGTTCATGATGCTGACGCTCGTGTACGTGGGCCAGGCGCACGACGCGCACTAAAGAAGCTTGCATTGCGGCCCCGTGCCGCAGAACAAGAACCGTTTCCTTTCCTTTTCACTCGTCAACCAAAGTCCTTAGGAGCAATCATGGAAGTCATTAGCTTTGTCGCCCTGGCCGCCGGCCTGATCATCGGTCTGGGTGCCATCGGCGCCTGCATCGGCATCGGCATCATGGGCAGCAAGTACCTGGAATCCGCTGCGCGCCAGCCCGAGCTGATGAACGAACTGCAGACCAAGATGTTCCTGCTGGCCGGCCTGATCGACGCCGCCTTCATCATCGGCACCGGTATCGCCCTGTGGTTCGCGACGGCCAATCCGTTCCTGGGCCAGATCGCCAACCTGCCGAAGTAATCCCTTCCATCCTTTTCGGTCCAACCCTTCCCGCGAACCATTGGTAGAGCGCGGGAGCAAAGGATGAAAAAGTGAGCATCACCGGTACCCTCATCATTCAGATCATCGTCTTCCTGATCCTGGTCGGGTTCACGATGAAGTTCGTGTGGCCGCCGATCGCGGCAGCGCTCGACGAGCGCGCCCGCAAGATCGCCGAAGGCCTGGCCGCCGCCGACAAGGCGAAGGCCGAGCTCACCGCCGCCGACAAGAAGGTGGAGCAGGAACTGGCCAAGTCTCGCAGCGAAACCGCCGCCCTGCTCGCCGACGCCGAGCGCCGTGGCCAGGCGATCGTGGAAGAGGCCAAGGGCCGCGCCACCGAAGAGGCCAACAAGATCATCGCCGCCGCCCGTGCCGAAGCCGAGCAGCAGACGGTGAAGGCCCGCGAAGCCCTGCGCGAGCAGGTCGCCGCCCTGGCCGTGAAGGGTGCCGAGCAGATCCTGCGCAAGGAAGTCAACGCCTCCGTGCACGCCGACCTGCTGAAGCGCCTCGCGACCGAGCTGTAAGAGGACCACGCCATGGCCGAACTCGCCACCATCGCCCGCCCGTACGCGGAAGCCCTGTTCCAGTCGTCCAAGAACGACCTGAACGGCACCGCGCAGTGGCTGGATGCGCTCGCCGCCGTGGCGGGCAACGCCCAGCTGCTGCAGTTCGCGGACAACCCCAAGGTCGGCAACAAGCAGGTGTTCGACGTCGTCACCGAAGTCGCGCGCGTGCAGCTGCCGGCCCCGGGCCAGAACTTCCTGCGCACGGTCATCGACAACGGCCGGCTGGCCGCGCTGCCCGAGGTTGCGCACCAGTTCCGCGAGATGAAGAATGCCCAGAGCGGCGCTTCCGACGCGGTGGTGTACAGCGCCTTCCCCATCGCTGCCGAGCAGCTGGGGGCCGTCACCCAGGCGCTGGAGAAGCGGTTTGGCCGTAAGCTCAATCTCTCCGTGCAGGAAGACCCGTCCCTCATCGGCGGCATCCGCGTGGTGGTGGGCGACGAAGTGCTCGACACCTCGGTGAAGGCCCGCCTGGAACAAATGAAAGTCGCGCTGACGGCTTAAGGGCCGCCCCGCTCCAAAGGACACAAGGAACGAGTCATGCAGCTCAATCCCGCAGAAATTAGCGAACTGATCAAGAGCCGGATCGAAGGCCTGGCCGCCAGCGCCGACATCCGCAACCAGGGCACGGTCATCTCCGTGACCGACGGCATCGTCCGCGTCTACGGCCTCTCCGATGCCATGGCCGGCGAAATGCTGGAGTTCAAGCCCACCCCCGATGGCACCCCGACGTTCGGCCTGGCGCTGAACCTCGAGCGCGACTCCGTCGGCGCGGTGATCCTGGGCGAATACGAGCACATCTCCGAAGGCGACACCGTCAAGTGCACGGGCCGCATCCTGGAAGTGCCGGTCGGCCCCGAACTGGTGGGCCGCGTGGTGAACGCCCTGGGCCAGCCGATCGACGGCAAGGGTCCGATCAACGCCAAGCTGACGGACGTGATCGAGAAGGTCGCTCCCGGCGTGATCGCGCGGAAGTCGGTGGACCAGCCGGTGCAGACCGGCCTGAAGGCCATCGACTCCATGGTGCCGATCGGCCGTGGCCAGCGCGAGCTGATCATCGGCGACCGCCAGACCGGCAAGTCCGCCGTCGCGGTCGACACGATCATCAACCAGAAGGGTCAGAACATGACCTGCGTGTACGTCGCGATCGGCCAGAAGGCGTCCACGATCAAGAACATCGTGCGCGCGCTGGAGCAGAACGGCGCGATGGAATACACCATCGTGGTCGCGGCTTCCGCCTCCGAGTCCGCCGCCATGCAGTACGTGTCCGCGTACTCCGGCTGCACGATGGGCGAGTACTTCCGCGACCGCGGGCAAGACGCGCTGATCATCTATGACGACCTGTCCAAGCAGGCCGTCGCGTACCGCCAGGTCTCGCTGCTGCTGCGCCGTCCCCCGGGCCGCGAAGCCTACCCCGGCGACGTGTTCTATCTCCACTCCCGCCTGCTGGAGCGCGCCGCGCGCGTGAACGCCGACTACGTCGAAGCGTTCACCAAGGGCGAGGTGAAGGGCAAGACCGGTTCGCTGACTGCGCTGCCTATCATCGAGACGCAGGCCGGCGACGTGTCCGCGTTCGTGCCGACCAACGTGATCTCGATCACCGATGGCCAGATCTTCCTGGAAACGAACCTGTTCAACGCCGGCATCCGTCCCGCCATCAACGCGGGTATCTCGGTGTCCCGCGTCGGTGGTGCCGCCCAGACCAAGCTGATCAAGTCCCTGTCCGGCGGCATCCGTACCGACCTGGCGCAGTACCGTGAACTGGCCGCCTTCGCGCAGTTCGCGTCCGACCTGGACGCGGCCACGCGCAAGCAGCTCGATCGCGGCGCCCGCGTGACGGAACTGCTCAAGCAGGCCCAGTACAGCCCGCTGCCCATCTCGCTGATGGCCGCCTCGCTGTTCGCGGTGAACAAGGGCTACTTCGACGACATCGAAGTGAAGAAGGTCCTCGCCTTCGAATCCGGCCTGCACGGCTGGCTGAAGGACAAGCACGCTGCGCTGCTGAACAAGCTCGAAACCAACAAGGCCATGGACAAGGATGCCGAGGCCGAGCTGGTGGGCGCGATCGAAGCGTTCAAGAAGACCTTCGCCTAACCTATAACCTTGCGGGACAGACCAGCGAGCGAAGCGGTTTGCTCTGTCCCCAACTGACTAGGACTAGCTAATGGCTGCAGGCAAGGAAATTCGCGGCAAGATCAAATCGGTGGAGAACACCAAGAAGATCACGAAGGCCATGGAAATGGTTGCCGCGTCCAAGATGCGCAAGGCGCAGGACCGCATGCGTGCGGCCCGGCCTTACAGCGACAAGGTTCGCAACATCGCCGCCAACCTGGGCAAGGCCAACCCCGAGTACACCCACGCCTTCATGAAGTCCAACGACGTGAAGGCGGCGGGCGTGATCGTGGTGTCCACCGACAAGGGCCTGTGCGGCGGCTTGAACACCAACGTGCTGCGCGCGGTGACGCAGAAGCTGCGCGAACTGCAGGGCGACGGCGTGGCCGTCCAGACCGTTGCCATCGGCAACAAGGGCCTGGGCTTCCTCAACCGCATCGGCGCGCAGGTCGTGTCGCACGTCACCCAGCTCGGTGACACGCCGCACCTCGAGCGCCTGATCGGGCCCGTGAAGGTGCTGCTGGACCAGTACGCCGAAGGCAAGCTGAACGCCGTGTACCTCTCGTACACGAAGTTCATCAACACCATGCGCCAGGAGCCCGTGGTGGAGCAGCTGCTGCCCCTGTCCGCGTCGAAGATCGAGGCGGAAAGCAAGGCGGCCGGCGGCGAGCACGGCTGGGACTACATCTACGAGCCCGACGCGAAGACGGTGATCGACGAGCTGCTGCTGCGCTACGTCGAGGCGCTCGTTTACCAGGCGGTGGCCGAGAACATGGCCTCCGAGCAGTCGGCCCGCATGGTCGCCATGAAGGCGGCCACGGACAACGCCGGCAACCTGATCAACGAGCTCAAGCTGGTCTACAACAAGACGCGCCAGGCGGCGATCACGAAGGAACTTTCGGAGATCGTGTCGGGCGCCGCGGCTGTTTAAGTGAATACGGAGAGCAAGAACATGGCTCAGAACCAAGGAAAGATCGTTCAGTGCATCGGCGCCGTCGTGGACGTCGAATTCGCCCGCAACGAGATGCCGCGCGTGTACGACGCGCTGAAGATGGAAGGCTCCGCCCTGACGCTGGAAGTGCAGCAGCAGCTGGGTGACGGCGTGGTGCGCTGCATCGCGCTGGGCTCGTCCGACGGCCTGCGCCGCGGCATGACGGTGTACAACACGGGCGCGGCGATCACGGTGCCCGTGGGCAAGGCGACCCTCGGCCGCATCATGGACGTGCTGGGCAACCCCATCGACGAGCGCGGCCCGATCGACCAGTCGCTGACGGCTGCCATCCACCGCAAGGCTCCCGCGTACGACGAACTGTCTCCCTCGCAGGAACTGCTCGAAACCGGCATCAAGGTGATCGACCTGATCTGCCCGTTCGCCAAGGGCGGCAAGGTGGGCCTGTTCGGCGGCGCCGGCGTCGGCAAGACCGTGAACATGATGGAGCTGATCAACAACATCGCCAAGGCGCACTCGGGCCTGTCGGTGTTCGCCGGCGTGGGGGAGCGCACCCGCGAAGGCAACGACTTCTATCACGAGATGGCCGAGTCCGGCGTCGTGAACCTGGAGAAGCTGGGCGAGTCCAAGGTCTCGATGGTGTACGGCCAGATGAACGAGCCCCCGGGCAACCGCCTGCGCGTGGCGCTGACCGGCCTGACCATCGCCGAGTCCTTCCGCGACGAAGGCCGCGACGTGCTGTTCTTCGTGGACAACATCTACCGCTACACGCTGGCCGGCACCGAAGTGTCCGCCCTGCTGGGCCGCATGCCTTCCGCCGTGGGCTACCAGCCGACGCTGGCCGAGGAAATGGGCCGCCTGCAGGAACGCATCACGTCCACCAAGGTCGGCTCGATCACCTCGATCCAGGCCGTGTACGTGCCCGCGGACGACCTGACCGACCCGTCGCCTGCCACGACCTTCGCCCACCTGGATGCGACCGTCGTGCTGTCCCGTGACATCGCCGCGCTGGGCATCTACCCCGCGGTGGACCCGCTGGACTCCACGTCCCGCCAGGTCGACCCGAACGTCGTCGGCGAAGACCACTACGCCACGACCCGTTCCGTGCAGGCCACCCTGCAGCGCTACAAGGAACTGCGCGACATCATCGCCATCCTGGGCATGGACGAACTGTCGCCGGAAGACAAGCTGGCCGTGGCGCGCGCCCGCAAGATGCAGCGTTTCCTGTCGCAGCCGTTCCACGTGGCCGAAGTGTTCACGGGCTCGCCCGGCAAGTACGTGCCGCTGTCCGAAACCATCCGCGGCTTCAAGATGATCTCCGCCGGCGAGTGCGACCACCTGCCCGAGCAGGCCTTCTACATGGTCGGCACCATCGACGAGGCCTTCGAGAAGGCCAAGAAGCTGGCGGCCTAACGCGGTTGTGCGTTGAGCGTTGAGAGTTCAGTGAGAACTCCCGCCCGACGCTCAACGCTCAACGCTCAACGAACATGGCAGAAACCGTCCATACCATCCACGTCGACGTGGTGAGCGCCGAGGAGCAGATCTTCTCGGGCGAGGCGCGCTTCGTCGCCCTGCCCGGTGAGGCCGGCGAACTCGGCATCTACCCGCGCCACACGCCGCTGATCACGCGCGTGAAGCCCGGCTCGGTGCGCATCGAGAAGGCCGACGGCGGCGAGGAATTCGTCTTCGTCGCCGGCGGCATCCTGGAAGTGCAGCCGAACCGCGTCACCGTCCTGTCCGACACCGCCATCCGCGGCAAGGACCTGGACGAGGAAAAGGCCAACGAGGCCCGGCGCGCGGCGGAAGAAGCGTTGAAGAACGCCAAGAGCGACATCGACATCGCCAAGGCGCAGTCCGAGCTTGCCGTCATGGCGGCCCAGATCGCGGCCCTGCAGAAATATCGCCAGAAGAAGTAGATGCTAGGATTCCGGGGATGGCGGCCCTGCCGTCCCTGACCGAGACAAGAACGCGCTAAAAACCAGCGCCCTCAGCCCCGTGCCGCAAGTCACGGGGCTTTTTCATTCCGTGCGGCGGAATGTGGCCAGGGCTGCAGGGCGGCTGCCGAATACTTCACGCACGGCGAGTCGCAACCGGATTGCTCCTCCACCTGGCCGCTGGCACTGTGGTCCGCACAAGGAGACAGCCCGATGACCGTGATCCAGAAGCTGAATGCCTGGCTGCTGCTGATGTTCGCCATTCCCCTGGTGCTGGGCTGGTGCGCCTGGACCGCCCAGGTGTCCGGGCGCGCCGACGCCGCGGCCCGATGGGACGCCGCGATCGCCGGCGCGCAGCGGCAGGCCGCCGCACCCGAGGTGGTCGCCGCGTTGCGCGAGCAGAAGGAGGCGCTCGCCGCGGCCGCATCCGAAGCGGCGCAGCGAACGGCCCTCCTGGCGGCGGCCGTCTTCGTCATCATCGCCGCGCTCGGCATCTGGCTGCGGCTGTCCGTGCGGGAGGGCATCCTGCGCTCGCTGCGCGCGGCGTCGAAGTTCATCGACAAGGTCGCCGAGGGCGACCTGACGGCGCGCATCGACGCCCGCGGCTCCGGCGGCATGCAGAAGATGCTCGACGGCCTCGAGCGCATGGGCGGCGACCTCCGGCGGCTGGCGGGCGAGGTGCAGGCATCGGCCCGGCGCGTCGCCGACGGCAGCGCGCAGATCGCGCAGGGCAACCTCGACCTGTCGCAGCGGACGGAGGAGCAGGCGAGCACCCTGCAGGAGACGGCGAGTTCGATGGAGGAACTGACCTCGACGGTGGCGCAGAACGCCGACAACGCGCGCGAGGCGAGCCAGGTCGCCACGGACGCGTCGGCCATCGCCCGCAAGGGCGGCGCGGTCGTGGGCCAGGTGGTCGTGACGATGGGCGCGATCGCCGCGGCGTCGGACCGCATCGAGGACATCATCGGCGTGATCGACGGCATCGCCTTCCAGACGAACATCCTGGCGCTGAACGCCGCCGTCGAGGCCGCGCGTGCGGGCGAGCAGGGACGCGGCTTCGCCGTGGTCGCCGCGGAGGTGCGCAGCCTCGCCCAGCGCAGCGCTTCCGCGGCCCGCGAGATCAAGGCGCTCATCACCGAGTCCGCGCGCAGTGTCGAGGCGGGGTCGCGCCTCGTGGACAGCGCGGGCGGGACCATGCAGGAAGTCGTGGCGTCCGTGGGCAAGGTGAGCGACCTGGTGGCGGAGATCGCCGCCGCCAGCCGGGAGCAGAGCGCGGGCATCGGCCAGGTCAACGCCGCGGTCACGCAGATGGAGCAGGTGGTGCAGCAGAACGCCTCGCTGGTGGAAGAAGTCTCGGCCGCCACCGAGTCCATGAAGGAAGAGGCCGTGGCCCTGTTCGCCCTCGTGTCCCGCTTCCGCCTCGGCAACGAGCCCGGCGCCGCGCCGGCCCGCGCTTCTCCCGGGTCCGCCCCCGCGGCGGGCGCGACCCTCTCCCCGCTCCCCCTGGCGGCGGTCCCCCGCGTGGTGCCATCGGCGCAACAGGGCTGGCGCGAGTTCTAGGCCAGCCGGGCGCGGCGCGTGACCGGCAAGCCGGCCTCGCGTACAAACACGCCATGAGCGATCCCGTCCACACCCTGCACGTCGACGTCGTCAGCGCCCACGAGTCCATCTACTCGGGCGAGGCGCGCTTCGTCGTGCTGCCCGGCGAAGTGGGCGAGATCGGCGTCTATCCGCGCCACACGCCGCTCATCACGCGCGTCAAGCCCGGTTCGGTGCGCATCGAGAAGCCCGATGGGAACGAGGAGTTCGTGTTCATCGCGGGCGGCATCCTCGAGGTCCAGCCAGACCGCGTCACGGTGCTCTCGGATACCGCGATCCGCGGCAAGGACCTGGACGAGGAAAAGGCCAACGAGGCGCGCCGTGCCGCCGAGCAGGCGCTCCAGAACGCCAGCAGCGAGATCGACATCGCCCGGGCCCAGTCGGAGCTGGCGATCCTGGCGGCAGAGATTGCCGCGCTGCGCCGGTACCGCAGCCGCCGTTGAACCATCGTCCACTTGCGCGCAGGGCCCGCGCCGCGCTCCAATCGGCGCCACCCAAGCGAAAGGAGCCGCCATGGTCCCCATCACCAACCCGTCCGCGAGCTGGCCGTTCATGCTGCTGCGCGCGCTGGCGGCCATCGCCTTCGGGCTGATCGCCTTCTTCATGCCGGGGCCCACCATCGGCGCGCTGGTCATGCTGTTCGCCGCGTACATGATCGCCGATGGCATCTTCGACATCCTCGGCGGCATCCGCGCTGCGCGCGAGGGCGGCGGAGGCTGGGGCTGGTTCGTGCTGGAGGGCGTGCTGGACATCGCCGTCGGCGTGGCCGTGTTCCTGTGGCCGGGGCTGACCGTCGTCGTCTTCGTCGCGCTGGTGGCCGCCTGGGCAATCCTGTCCGGCCTCGTGATGCTCTATGGCGCCTACCGCTTCCGGCAGGAGCATGGACGCGGCTGGCTCATCGCGGGCGGCATCATCTCGCTCGCCTGGGGCGTGCTGCTGCTGTTCGCCCCCATGGCCGGCGCGGTCGTGATGACGCTGTGGCTGGGCGCCTATGCCCTGGTGTTCGGCGTCGCGCTGCTGTTCCTGGCCTTGCGGCTGCGCCGCGAAGCCCGGCAGCCGCTGACGACGAAACCGGCCTGATGTCGATTTCCGGTCGCGCGGGACGACATTGTCAGGCGCTGCATGGTGCGGCGCCCTGACACGAGGAGCGATCCATGGAATACCTTCTTCTGATCCACAGCGAGACGAACAGCAACGCCGAAGCCATCCCGGAGGCGGCGCGCACCCAGATGCTGGCGGCGTACCGCGCCTACACGGAAGCCATCCAGAAGTCGGGCGTGCTGAAGTCCAGCAACCGCCTGCGCCCCGCCGCGAGCGGCACGGTCGTCCGCGTGCGCGAAGGGAAGACCGAAGTGCACAACGGCCCGTTCATCGAGACCCGCGAGGAGCTGGGCGGCTACTACCTGATCGACGTGCCCAACCTCGACGCGGCCCTGTCCTGGGCGGCGCGCTGCCCAGGAGCGGCCTACGGGACCATGGAAGTGCGCCCGATCTGGCCCATGGGCGAGTACTGAGCGCGGTGGAGCGCACGCCCGCCGCCGAGGCGGCCGAAGCGGCCGCGCGCCGCAGCTACGGCAAGCTGGTCGCCTTCCTCGCGGCGCGCACGCGCGACGTCGCCGCCGCGGAGGACGCGCTCTCGGAAGCCTTCGCCGCGGCGCTCGCCGACTGGCCGCGCAACGGCGTGCCCCGCACGCCGGAGGCCTGGCTGCTCACGGTCGCCAGGCGCCGCCAGATCGATGCCGTGCGCAGCCGGCTGCACGCGGACGCGGCCGCGCAGCAGATCGAGCTGCTGCAGGAACTGCACGAGCCGGACGACGACGCAGGCATCCCCGACGAGCGCCTGCGCCTGCTGTTCGCGTGCACCCACCCCGCCATCGACGAAGGCGTGCGGGCGCCGCTGATGCTGCAGGTGGTGCTGGGCTTCGACGCCGCCACCATCGCCTCGGCCTTCCTCGTGGCGCCTTCCGCCATGGCGCAGCGCCTGGTGCGCGCCAAGGCCAAGATCCGCGATGCCGGCATTCCCTTCGAAGTGCCGCCGCGCACGGCCTGGGCTGAGCGCCTGGACGCCGTGCTGGCCGCGATCTACGCCGCCTACGCCGAAGGCTGGAATGACGCCGGCGCCGATCCGGCGCGGCGCAACCTCGCGGCCGAAGCGATCTGGCTGGGGCGCATGCTCGTCGAACTGCTGCCGCAGGAGCCGGAGGCCCTGGGCCTGCTGGCGCTCATGCTGCACGCGCAGGCGCGCCTGCATGCGCGGCGCGACGCGGCCGGCGAATACGTCGCGCTCGGCGAGCAGGACGTCGCGCGCTGGGACAATCGCCTGATCGACGAGGCGGAAGGCCTGCTGCTGCGCGCGAGCCGGCATGCGCAGCCGGGCCGCTACCAGCTCGAGGCCGCGGTGCAATCGGCGCACAGCGTGCGCCGCCAGGGGCGGGCGCCGGACCACGTGGCGATCCTGCAGCTGTACGAAGCGCTGGCGGTGCTCACGGGCTCGCCCGTCGCAGCGCTCAATCGCGCCGTCGCCACCGCGGAAGTCCAGGGGCCGCAGGCAGCGCTCGCCGCGATCGATGCGCTCGCCGACGAACCGCGCCTGCGGGACTACCAGCCGTATTGGGCCGCCCGTGCGCACGTGCTGGCCCTCTGCGGGCGCCGGGAGGAGGCTGCCGCGGCGTACCAGCGCGCGATCGGCCTGGCGCACGATGACGCCGTGCGGCGCTTCCTGCAGCGGCGGGCGGACCGCGACGCCGCCTGAGGCCTCGTAACAACGCGCGCGGCGCCACATTTCTCACGCTAGCTTCTCACGCCGGCCGGGTTCGCCGCTTGCGGCCGGGCGGCACCGCTGGCAATGTGATGGCCGCGGGCAGGGGCTCGCGTCGAAGTCCTATGAGGAACAGAACATGAGAAAGACGTTGGGAGCCGCCACACTGGCACTGTTTGCGGTGGCGGGCGCATGGGCCGCGGGAGCGGAGCGGGCGACTGCCCCGGAAGCCGAAGCGATGGTGAAGAAGGGCGTGGCGCAGATCCGCGCGGACCGCACGAAGGCCTTCGCCGACATCAGCAACCCCAAGGGGCCGTACATCGACCGCGACCTGTACCTGGTCGTCTACCGCACCGACGGCGTCAACATGGCGCACGGGTTCAACCAGAAGATGATCGGCAAGGCCTTCATGGACATCCGCGACATCGACGGCAAGGAGTACATGCGCGAGCGCATGGAAATCGCCAAGACGAAGTTCAGCTTCTGGCAGGACCTGAAGTTCGTCGACCCGCTCACCAAGAAGATCGAGCCGAAGCAGGTGTACTGCGAGCGGGCCACCGAGGACCTGCTGGTCTGCGGCGGCGTCTACAAGCTCTGACCACCGCCCGCGCCGTTCACGGCCGGGGCGCGACGTGCACGTCGGGCCCCGCCGTGACCGGCGCGCCCTCGCGCAGCAGCGGCGCGAGGAAATTGACCCGCTCGAGCGCGAGCCGTCCGGTCGCCGCGTCGTAGCGGTAGGAGGTCAGCGCGCAGTTGGGCACGTCGCCCATGCGGTCGATCGCGAGGATGCGCTCCTCGTCGAGATCCTCCAGCAGGTAGCGCATGCAATGCACGATGACCTGGTGCGCGACGACCAGCACGCGCTCGCCGGCGTGTTCGTGCGCCATCATCTCCGCCAGGCTGCGCAGCCGCAGGATCACGTCGCACCAGCTTTCCCCTCCCGGCGGCCGGAAGTAGAACTTGCCGACGTGGGCCCGCTGCTCGCCGAGCTCCGGGTACTTGCGGCGGATGCCCAGCTTCGTGAGCCGGTCCAGGATGCCGAACTCCTTCTCGCGCAGGCGCTCGTCGACGCGCAGCCGCAGCTCCGTGCCCGCGCGCCAGCGGGCTTCCTGCAGCAGCAGCCGCGCGGTCTCGCGCGCGCGGACGTAGGGCGAGCAGAGGACCACCTGCGGCCGCTGCTGCGGCGGCTGCGCAGCGAACCAGCGCCCGAGCGCGCGCGCCTGCGTGGCCCCCAGGTCGGACAATGGGACGTCGATGTCGCGGAACTTGACGTCGATCAGGAGTTCTCCCGCCGCTTCGGCGGCGTCGCGCGCCACGTTGCCGGCGCTCTGCCCGTGCCGGACGAGCCAGAGCTGGTCGGGCCAGGAGGTCGGTGGGGGATCGTGCGCCATCGGACGACAAAGTGTCCCCTTCGTGCGTCCTCGGCGCTGTGCAGCCGGCACCACGGATGCTGTAGGCACACGCCCTATCGTCCACGAGGTAAAAGGTTCCAACTCGGGGTCAGACCGGAGGGCCACGACGGCCGAGCACGCGTAACCTGCCTGTGAAGGCGGCTCGACCCCGCCCTGGAGTTGTCCATGCATCGCCTTGCCTGCCTCCTGCTGCTGGCCGCAGCACCCGCCTTCGCCCAGGAGATCCTGGTCGGCCAATCGGCCCCGCTCACCGGGGGCAACGCCGACCTCGGCAACGACATCCGCAACGGCGCGCTCGCCTATTTCAAGAAGGTGAACGATGCCGGCGGCCTGCCGCAGGGCCGCATCAAGCTGGTCACGCTGGACGACAAGAACGACACCGCGCTGGCCGCCGAGAACACGAAGAAACTCGTGACCGAGCAGGACGTGGTGGCCCTCTTCGGCTATGCCTCGTCGACGCTGAGCATCCCGGCGATGCCCACGGTGGCGGAGAACAAGGTGCCCTTCTTCGCGCCCTTCACCGGCGCCGACACGATCCGCAAGCAGAACGAATACGTCTACACGGTGCGCGCCACGTACGCGGACGAGATCAACAAGATCATCAACTTCTGGGGCAACCTGGGCTCGACCCGCATCACGGTCCTGCACTACGACGACACCGTCGGCAAGCAGAACTTCGAGACCGTGGCAGCCGTGCTGAAGAAATACGGGCGCGAGCCGGTGTCCGTGTCGATCAAGCGCAATGCCGACGTGACCGACGCCAACTTCCGGGCGGTGGTGGAATCCAATCCCAACGTGCTGGTCGTCACGACCCTGTACGCGCCGGCGGCGCAGATGATCAAGCGCCTGAAGGACGCCAACCGCGCCACCATGGTGACGAGCCTGTCGTTCGCCGGCGCCAGCCAGCTGGCCAAGGCGCTGGGGGACTACGCGAAAGGCGTGTCGGTGGCGATCACGGTGCCGTCGCCGCGTTCGCGCAGCATCCCCGTGGTGAAGGAATGCGACGAAGCCTGGACGGCATCGGGCCAGAAGGATGCGATGTCGGTGACGGCGCTCGAGTCCTGCATCGCCGCCAAGATCCTGGTGGAAGGCATGCGCCGCTCCGGCAAGGAGGTCACGCGGGCCTCGTTGTACCGTTCGCTGTCCGCGCTGGGGCGCTACGACGCCGGCGGCTACGTGGTGGAGTTCAAGCCCAATTTCCACCACGGCGGCAGCTACGTCGGCATGGCCCTGCTGCAACCGGACGGCAAGGTGAAGGACTGAGGCCTCCCGCCGTCATTCCCGCGGAGGCGGGAATCCAGTGCTTCCGAAGGGCCCCGCACTGCGGGGCATCTTTGCGGGAGCCCTGGATCCCCGCCTGCGCGGGGACGACGAGCGTCATCCCAACGCCGGTTCGTCGGGCAGTTCGTTCGGGTTGGCCTGGCCCGCCGCGGCCGGGAAGTGCCGCACCAGCAGCGCGGTGACGGTCTCGATCGCGTGGCGCAGGCCGTCTTCGTAACGGCCGGAGCGGAACGCTTCGCTCATCTCCTGCGCGATGGCCTGCCATTGCGCGGCGTCCACGTGCCGCTGCAGTCCGCGATCCGCCACGATCTCGATCGCCCGCTCGGCGAGCAGCAGGTAGAGGAGGACGCCGTTGTTGTGCTCGGTGTCCCACACGCGCAGCTTGCCGAACATGGCGATGGCGCGCTCGCGCGGCGACGCCCGGCGCCAGAGGTAACTCAGGGGCAGGCCCGATTCGACGTAGATGCGGATCTCGCCGGTGTGCAGCGTCTCGCTGCGCGCGACCTGTTCGGCCAGGCGCCGGACCAGTTCCGGCGGAACGGCGCGGCGGGTGTCCGCCTCGTCGAGCCAGCGGTGGCGGAAGATGCGTGCGATCCGTCCCATGTCACCAGTTCCCCGAGGCGCCGCCGCCTCCGAAATCCCCGCCGCCACCGGAACTGAAGCCGCCCCCGCCCCCGCCGCCACCCCCTCCACCCCAGCCGCCCGTGTGGATGCCCGGGCCGCCCCAGCCACGCCGGCCGGCAAAGGGACCCAGGCCCGAGAACAGCGACAGCAGCAGCGCGAGCACCCCGGCGATCACGGCGAACACGAGGCTGGAGGTGAAGAGCAGCGCGAGCAGGCCGACGCCGCCGCCGGTCAGCAGCGAACCGAAGCGCCGTCCCAGGAGGCCGCGCAGCACGACGCCGACCACCGGTGCGGCCACGAACAGGAAGATCGCCAGGTTGAACACGTCGAAGCCCTGCGTGCCGCCACCGCGCTGCTGCGCGCGGGGCTTCGGCGCCGGCAACGGCTCGCCGTTGATGCGCGCGATCAGCTGGTCCACGCCCGCCTGCAGGCCGCCGGCGAAATCGCCCTGGCGGAAGCGCGGCGTGATCGCGTCCTCGATGATCTGGCTCGCCGCGAGGTCGGGCACCGCGCCCTCCAGCGTCTTGGCTACCTCGATGCGCACCCGGCGATCGTTCTTCGCGACGATCACCACGATGCCGTCGCCGACGTCCTTGCGGCCGATCTTCCAGGCGTTGGCGATGCGGTTGGCGTAGCTCGCGATGTCCTCGGGCTGCGTGGTGGGCACGATGAGGACGACGATCTGCGTGCCCTTGGCCTGCTCGAAGTTCGCGAGCTTCTCTTCCAGCCCCTGGCGCTGGATGGCGTCCAGCGTGCCGGTCTGGTCGATGACGCGGGCGCCGAGCTCGGGGACGGGCAGGACGCCTTGCGCTGCCGCCGCGAACAACGCGAGCAGCAGCACGGCAAAGGCAAGCAGGCGCTTCATGCCCGCACCGTGAGGGCCATCAGCGCGAGGCGGGCGACGCGGCCGGCCTGCTGAAGTCCACCGTCGGCGGCACCGAGATCTGCGCCTCGTTCTGCACGTTGAAGTTCGGCTTGGGCTGGTAGCCGAACACCATCGCCGTGAGGTTGCTCGGGAAGCTGCGCGCGAGCACGTTGTACTCCTGCACCGCCTGGATGTAGCGGTTGCGCGCCACCGTGATGCGGTTCTCCGTGCCTTCCAGCTGCACGCGCAGGTCGCGGAAGGACTGGTTGGACTTGAGGTCCGGGTAGCGCTCGCTCACCACCAGCAGCCGCGACAGCGCGCTGGAGAGCTCGCCCTGCGCCTGCTGGAACTTCTGGAAGGCCTCGGGGTTGTTCAGTGTCTCCGGCGTCACCTGCAGCGCGGTGGCCTTCGCGCGCGCCTCGATCACCCGCGTGAGCGTCTCCTGCTCGAAGTTCGCCTCGCCCTTGACCGTGGCCACGAGGTTGGGCACGAGGTCCGCGCGGCGCTGGTACTGGTTCAGCACTTCGCTCCAGGCCGACTTCACCTGTTCGTCCAGGCGCTGGAAATCGTTGTAGCCGCAGCCCGTGAGCGACAGGACCAGGGCCAGGATCAGCAACCACCGCTTGTTCATCGCACGCATCCTCTCTCGGCAGGAACGGGGACGGTAGCATAGATGGGATGGTGCAGGATCCGCTTCAAGTGCTGCAGGCGGCCAGCCGCCCGGCGGCTGCAACGGCACGCCCCCGCTTGCTGATCGCAGGCGCGACCGGTGTCCTCGGCAACGAGGTGCTGCGCCGCCTGGCCGGCGCATCCTCGTACGAGACGACACAGGTCCTCGCGCGCGAGCCGATCACCGACGGCCTGCGCAACGTTCGCACGACGCTCGTGCCAGGCGACGACCCTGCGCAGTGGCCGCTCGCCTCCGCCGACGTGGCCGTCGTGCTGTTCGATCCGCCGCGCATGTTCTACGAACGCGAGCGCGCACTCTGGACGCCCGCGCCCGAACAGCTGGTGCCGCTCGCGCGCTGGCTGCGCGCGGGCGGCGTGCACACGCTGGCCATCGTCCTGCCCCATGCCCCCGGACGCCTGCCCGACGCCCTGAAGCGCGGGCTCGCCAACCTGGACGAACAGGCCGTCGCGACCCTCGGCTTCGAGCGGCTGCTGCTCCTGCGCTCGGCCCGCAAGCCCGGCGAAGTGCCGCAACCCAATGCGGGCGCCCGGCTCGCGCACTGGATGCTGGGCATCTTCAAGTACATGGTGCCCTCCAGCGAGCAGCCCGTGCGCGCGGCCCGGGTCGCCGAGCTCCTGGCGGTTGCCCTGCGCACCGCCCCGCCCGGCATCCACGTCGCGGCGCCGGAGCAGGTGTGGCAAGCGGCGCAACAGGATGCTTCGGCGATGGCGCGCGGCTGGCTGGGCTGACGGCGGCTGCGGCACAATGGTCACGAAAGTCCATGCGCAAGTCCAAGATCCAGGCCGCCAGCCTCGAGGGTGATGCCGACGACGTCGAGGCCGCTTTCTACGATGCCCTGCAACGCGGGGACATCGACCGGCTCATGGCCTGCTGGGCCGACGAAGACGACATCTTCTGCATCCACCCGGGCGGTCCGCGCGTGGTGGGCGCCACGGCCATCCGCGCGACCTTCGAGGCCATGTTCAGCGAAGGCGGTTCGGTGCGTGCCTGGCCGGAGCGTGCGCGCAAGATCGTCGCGGTGGGCAGCGCCGTGCACAACGTGCTCGAGCGCGTGGAAGTGCTGGGCACCACCGGCCCGGCGGTGGCCTGGGTGATCGCCACCAACGTGTACCACCGCACCGCCCAGGGCTGGCGGGTGGTGGCCCACCATGCGAGCCCGGGCACGACGAGCGAAATCCAGGAAGTGTCGGATGCACCTTCGGTCCTCCACTAGCGAATTCATGCAGCATTACCGGGCGCCCTCGTGGCTCCCCGGCGGCAACGTCCAGACGATCTGGCCCGCCCTGTACGCCCGCCGCACGCGCGGCCCGGTGCCCGACTACCGGCGCGAGCGCTGGACCACGCCCGACGGCGATTTCGTGGATCTCGACTTCCTCGACACCGACGTCCCGCCGCGCCGCCCGCTGATCGTGCTGTTCCACGGCCTCGAAGGCTCCTCGCGCAGCCACTACTCCGAAGCCTTCGCCGACGTCGCCTGGCGCGGCAAGCTCACCTACGTCGTGCCGCACTTCCGCGGCTGCAGCGGCGAGATGAACCTGGCGCCGCGGGCCTACCACTCGGGCGACCACGAGGAGATCGACTTCATCCTGCGCGGGCTGCGCGCGCGCCACCCGGGGCCCATCGTGGCGCTGGGTGTGTCGCTCGGCGGCAATGCGCTGCTGCGCTGGGCCGCGGAGGCGGGCGAGTCGGCCGCGCAGGTGGTGCAGGCCGTGGCGGCCGTGTCCTCGCCGCTGGACCTGGCCGCCGGCGGCCACCACATCGGCAAGGGCTTCAACCGCGTGGTCTACACGACCATGTTCCTGCGCACGATGAAGCCCAAGGCGCTGGCCAAGTGGACGCAGCACCCGGGGCTGTTCGACCGCGAGGCGCTGCTGCGCGCGCGCGACCTCTACGAGTTCGACAACATCTTCACGGCGCCGGTGCACGGCTTCACGAGCACCGACGACTACTGGGCGCGCGCCTCCGCCAAGCCGCACCTGCAGCGCGTGCGCGTGCCGGCGCTGCTGCTCAATGCCCTGAACGATCCCTTTGTCCCGCAGCACAGCCTGCCGCGGCGCGAGGATGTGTCCGCGTCCACCACCTTGTGGCAGCCGGCGCATGGGGGCCACGTGGGCTTCCCGGCGGGCATGCCGCCCGGCCACGTGTGGGCGATGCCGGAGGCGGTGACGGTGTGGCTGCTGCAGGCCGCGGGGATCGCGACCGAGGTGCCGGAGGAGTGGCCGACCCGGCCGATGACGGTGCCGGCGGCGTTGTGACGGCAAGCTGGGACCACCACCCGTAGGCTGGCGGTGGCCGCAGGCGAACCCCAGCTACCGCTTCACCGCAACGGGCTTTGCCGCAGACGCCGGCGTGATCGCCGCCGCCACCGCGGGCTCCCGCCACCGCGGCACCCATGTCGTCCCCGCTGTCGGCACGCCGGTCGTCGCCGTGGCGGTCGGCGAGAAGGCTGCCGCGACCGTCTGCTTGGCAGGCACCGCCGCGACCGCCATCGACGGAGCGGCCATGGGCACGGGCGAAGCCCCGGCCGCGCTGCCGGCCGGCGGCCAGGCCGCTTCGGACGCCGGGCGCGGCGTGCCCACCGGCGTCGTGGCCTTGCCCTGGCGCACGAGGTCCATGTCTTCCGCGCTCGGATAGACGCCCGTCAGGTAGTAGTCGAACACGCGCCGCGCGATCGGCGCCGCGTTGGAGGCGCCGAAGCCCGCGTTCTCCACGATCATCGCGAGGGCGATCTTCGGGTTCTCCGCCGGCGCGTAGGCCTCGAACAGGGCGTGGTCGCGATGGCGCTCGTCCAGCTGCGCGGCGTTGTACTTGGCGCCCTGCGCGATGGTGAGCACCTGCGCCGTGCCCGTCTTGCCGCCGCTGGTGTAGGGCGCGCCCTTGAACGCCGCGGCCGACGTGCCTTCGATGTTCACGCCCACCATTGCCTTGCGGATGACGGCCAGGTTCTCGGGCTTGGCCGTGAGCTGGCCGACCTGCTGCGGCGCGATGGGCCGCGCTTCCTTGGTCGTCACGTCCACCACCTCCTTCACGAGGTGCGGCTTCATGCGCGCGCCCTGCGGGTTGGCGATGGTGGCCACCGCCGTCGCGAGCTGCAGCATCGTGAAGTTGTTGTAGCCCTGGCCGATGCCCAGTGAGATGGTCTCGCCGGCGTACCACTTCTGCTGCTCCGGCTTGCGGTAGGCCTTGCGCTTCCAGTCGGTGGAGGGCAGCAGTCCCCGGGACTCGCCCTGGATGTCGATGCCGGTGATCTCGCCGAAGCCGAAGTGCGACATCTGCTCGTGGATCAGGTCCACGCCCATGTCGTTGGCGAGCATGTAGTAGTAGGTGTCGCAGGACAGCACGATCGACTTGTACATGTCGATCACGCCGTGGCCGCCCGGCTTGTCGTCGCGGAACTGGTGGTTGCCGAACCAGAAGTAGCCCGGGTCGCTGATGGCCTGCTCGGGCCGGCGCTTGCCGGTTTCCAGCGCGGCGAGCGCCATGAAGGGCTTGTAGGTCGAACCCGGCGGGTAGGTGCCGCGCAGCGCGCGATTGAGCAGGGGCTTGTCGATGGACTCGTTGAGCGCCTGCCAGTTTTCCTGGTCGATGCCGTCGACGAACAGGTTCGGGTCGAAGGTCGGCTTGGAGATGAACGCCAGGATCTCGCCGGTCTTCGGGTCGATCGCCACCAGCGCGCCGCGGCGGTCGCCGTACAGGTCCTCCACCAGCTTCTGCAGCTTGATGTCCAGCGACAGCTTGACGGTGTTGCCGGGCGTGGCCGGCGTGGACGCGAGCTTGCGCACCGCGCGGCCGCCGGCGGAGGTCTCCACCTGCTCCACGCCGGTGATGCCGTGCAACTGCTGCTCGAAGCTCTGCTCGACGCCCAGCTTGCCGATGTATTCGGTGCCGCGGTAGTTGGCCTGCTCGTCGTCCTGCCAGTCCTCCATCTGCTTCTTCTCGGCCTGGTTGATGCGGCCGATGTAGCCGATAGCGTGGCTCGCGAGCTCGCCCCAGGGATAGTTGCGGAACAGGCGCGCCTTGATCTCGACGCCGGGGAAGCGGAAGCGCTGCACGGTGAAGCGCGCCACCTCCTCGTCGGTCAGCTTGGTGCGGATCGGCAGCGAGTCGATGGACTTGCTTTCCTCCAGCAGCTTCTTGAAGCGGCGGCGGTCGCGGGTCTGGATGTCGATGACCTTGGCCAGTTCGTCGATCACGGTCTCCAGCGGCTGGAGGATGCGCGAGGGCGTGATCTCCAGCGTGTAGGCGGAGTAGTTGGTCGCCAGCACGATGCCGTTGCGGTCCGTGATCAGCCCGCGGTTCGGCACGATCGGCACGATGGCGGTGCGGTTGGCCTCCGCCTGTTCGTCCAGGTCCTCGTGCCGGAGGATCTGCAGGTAGACCAGGCGCGAGATCAGCAGCACGAAGCACACGAGCACGGCCACGCTGGCGGCCAGCACGCGGCCGCGGAAGCGGGAGAGGTCGGCCTCTACGTTGCGGAGCTCAGTCATGATCGTTCGGCGTTCAGCGTTGAGTGTTCAGCGTCCAGGGAGTTCCACGCTCAACGCTCAACGCCCAACGCTCAACCTCACAAGGGTCGATTCTCGTCCGGATCCGGCGCCCGGCGCTGCGGCAGCAGCAGCAGCACGCTCGCCACCGGCCAGAGTGCGGCTTCCAGCACGGGCGCGAGCAGGAACAGGGGGCCGGGCCAGGCGCCGCCCGCGACCATGCGGATGGCCAGCTCGATGGCGTGGGCCGCGGCGAACAGCGGCAGCACCTGGATCGCCTGCGACGGCACCGTGAACCACAGGAGCCGGCGATGGATGGTGATCGCGAAGAACGTGAGGGTCGTGTAGGCCAGCGCGTGCTGCCCGAGCAGCGAGGTCTGGTGCACGTCCACCGCGAGCCCGAACACGAAGGCGACGATGACGCCGATGCGCAGCGGCTGGTGCACGCTCCAGAACACCAGCGTCACGGCCAGCACGTCCGGCATCCACGCCTGGCGGCCCAGGGGCAGCATGTTGATCATCAGGGCCGCGACCAGCGAGAACCAGATGAACAGCGGGTTGGCCGGCAGCAGCAGCGGCTGCCCGGGGCGCATGATCATGGCGTGGCGCTCCTGGCGGCGCGGGCGGGCAGCTTCTTCTGCGCCGGCGTGGCGTCCTCCGGCGCGGGCCGGGGCGGGATCTGGCTGAGCAGCGACTTCAGCACCATCACGTGCCGCACGCCGTCCACCTGCGCCTGCGGGTAGCAGACGATGCGCGCGAAAGCCGAATCCGGCCGGCGCTCGACCTTGGCGACCTTGGCCACCGGGATGCCCGGCGGGTAGACGCCGTCCACGCCGCTGGTGGTGAGCAGGTCGCCCGGCTGCACGTCCGCGTTGGCGGCCATGTAGCGCAGTTCCAGCCCGCCGCTGCCGTAGCGGCCGGCGTCGCCGTAGGCGATGCCGCGGTTGCCGGTGCGGGTGTTGAGCACGGGGATCGCCTGCTCGCTGTCCGTCACCAGGGTCACTTCGCTGATCAGCGGGTGCACGCGGGTGACCTGGCCCAGCACGCCGGATTCGTCGATCACCGGCGAGCCGGCCTCGACGCCCTGGGCGAGGCCCTTGTCGATGACCACCTTGCGGGTGTACGGGTCGGCGGCGTCATAGAGGACCTCCGCCGCGAGCGTCGGCGTGTTCAGGCGCTCGCGCAGGCCCAGGAGCTTGCGCAGCTGGGTGTTCTCGTTGAGCAGCTGTTCGACCTGGCCGGCGCGCGCCGACTGCAGGATCAGCTTGCGGCGGGCGGCCTCCTCGTTGGTGAGGGCCGAGTTCAGCGAGATGAAGTAGTCCTGGACCGTGCGCACCGCCAGCACCGGCCGCATCGACAGCCACTGGACGGGGAACAGCACCGTGGCAACGGCCGCGCGGATCGGCTGCGTGATGCGGAAGCGCGAATCCGCCACCATCAGGAACAGCGCGAGCGCGCTGCACACCATCAGCTTGGACAGCGCGGACGGCCCTTGCTTGAAGAACGGCGGGGGCGTGCGGTCGAGGGTGCCGAGTGGCATGACAAATGACTTCGCTACGCTTCAATGACGGCGCTGGCGCGCCATGACCAAGACCTTCATTCTGTCATCGAAGCGAGGCAAGGTCATGGCTGCGGCGCAGCCGTCTTGCGTCATTCCGAGGTGAAGATCGAACCCAGCCGTTCCATGCGCTCCAGCGCGATGCCGCAGCCGCGCACGACGCAGGTCAGCGGGTCCTCGGCCACCAGGACCGGCAGGCCGGTTTCCTCGGCCAGCAGGCGGTCCAGGTCGCGCAGCAGCGCGCCGCCGCCGGTGAGCATCATGCCGCGCTCGGCGATGTCGGCGCCCAGTTCCGGCGGGGTCTGCTCCAGCGCGTTCTTCACGGCGGAGACGATGTTGTTCAGGGGGTCGGTCAGCGCTTCCAGGATCTCGTTGGACGAGATGGTGAAGCTGCGCGGCACGCCCTCGGACAGGTTGCGGCCCTTGACCTCCATCTCCTTCACCTCGCTGCCGGGGAAGGCGGAGCCGATCTGCTTCTTGATGCCTTCGGCGGTGGGCTCGCCGATCAGCATGCCGTAGTTGCGGCGGATGTAGCTGATGATGGCTTCGTCGAACTTGTCGCCGCCCACGCGCACGGAGCCCTTGTAGACCATGCCGCCCAGGGAGATCACGCCGACTTCGGTCGTGCCGCCGCCGATGTCGACGACCATGGAGCCGGAGGCTTCGGACACCGGCAGGCCGGCGCCGATGGCAGCGGCCATGGGTTCCTCGATCAGGTAGACCTCGGACGCGCCGGCGCCCAGCGCCGATTCGCGGATGGCCCGGCGCTCCACCTGGGTGGAACCACAGGGAACGCAGATGATGATGCGGGGGCTGGGCTTCAGGACGGACCGGGGATGGACCATCTTGATGAACTGCTTGAGCATCTGCTCGGTGACGGTGAAGTCGGCGATCACGCCGTCCTTCATCGGGCGGATGGCCTCGATGTTGCCGGGCACCTTGCCCAGCATGGCCTTGGCTTCGTGGCCGACGGCCTGGATGGTCTTCTTGCCCTGCGGACCGCCTTCGTGGCGGATGGCGACAACAGACGGCTCATCGAGGACGATGCCCTTGTCGCGGACGAAGATGAGGGTGTTGGCCGTGCCCAGGTCGATGGCCAGGTCCGTGGACAGATAGCGTCGGAATGCTCCGAACATGGGGGGAATCCTCGTTTCTTCTGCGAAAGCGGCCGCGTTGCGCGGCCGCTGCACACGACGGCGGAGCTCCGCTCGCCGAAGGCGGGATAATACCCCATCCCCTGTGCCGGACCCCCCTGCGCGGCCCTCCGCCGCGCAGCCCTGTGGCGGCCGCGCAATGACTTTTTCCACCATGCCGCTGAACGCCCAAGACATCGCCCGCATCGCCAACCTGGCGAGGCTGGAACTGCAATCCGACGAAAGCGAGCGCATGCTCGCCCAGATCAACGGCTTCTTCGAGATCGTCGGGAAGATGCGCGCCGTGGACACCGCCGGCGTCGAGCCCCTGACGCACCCCGTGGCTGCCGTGAGCGACGTGCACCTGCGCCTGCGCGAGGATGTCGCCAGCGAGGTCATCGACCGCGACGCCGACATGCGCAACGCGCCCGCCGCGGAGCGCGGCCTGTTCCTGGTCCCGAAGGTGATCGAATGAGCGGCGAACTGCACGAACTCGGGGTCGCGGCGCTGGCGCGCAAGCTGCGCGCGAAGGAAATTTCGGCGACCGAAGCGGCGCAACACTTCGTTGCACGTTCGCGTGAGCATGCGACGCTCGGCGCCTTTCTGGCGACGAACGAACAGGTGACCCTGGCGCAGGCAAAGGAGGCCGATGCGCGCCTTGCCCGCGGCGACACGGCTCCGCTGCTCGGGGTGCCGGTGGCGCACAAGGACATCTTCGTCACGAAGGACTTCGCCAGCACCGCCGGCTCGAAGATGCTGGAGGGCTACGTCTCGCCCTTCGACGCCACCGTGGTGCGCAAGCTGGCCGAGGCCGGCATGGTGACGCTGGGCAAGCTCAATTGCGACGAGTTCGCCATGGGCTCGTCCAACGAGAACTCCGCCTATGCCCCGGTGCGCAACCCGTGGGACACGAGCCGCATCCCCGGCGGCTCCTCCGGCGGCAGCGCCGTGGCCGTGGCCGCCGGACTGGCGCCGGCCGTGACCGGCACCGATACCGGCGGCTCCATCCGCCAGCCCGCTTCGTTCTGCGGCGTGACGGGCATCAAGCCCACCTATGGCCGCGCCTCGCGCTACGGGATGATCGCTTTCGCTTCCAGCCTGGACCAGGCCGGACCGATGGCGCGCAGCGCCGAGGACTGCGCGTTGCTGCTGTCCGCCATGTGCGGGCCGGACCCGGACCGGGACTCCACCTCGCTGGACGTGCCGGCGGAGGACTTCACGAAATCGCTGGACGGCTCGCTGGAGGGGCTGCGCATCGGCGTGCCGAAGGAATTCTTCGCCGAAGGCGTGACCGCCGACGTGCGCGCGGCGATCGATGCCGCCCTGCGCGAGTACGAGAAGCTCGGCGCGAAGCGGGTGGAGATCTCGCTGCCGCGCACCGAGCTCGCGATCCCCGTCTACTACATCATCGCCCCGGCGGAAGCGAGCTCCAACCTGTCGCGGTTCGACGGCGTGAAGTTCGGGCATCGCGCGAAGCAGTACACCGACCTGCTGGACATGTACAAGAAGACCCGCGCCGAAGGCTTCGGCGACGAGGTGAAGCGCCGCATCATGATCGGCACCTACGTGCTCTCGCACGGCTACTACGACGCGTACTACCTGCAGGCGCAGAAGGTGCGGCGCATGATCGCGGACGACTTCCAGGCCGCGTTCAGGCAATGCGACGTGATCGCCGGCCCGGTGGCGCCCAGCGTCGCGTGGAAGCTGGGCGGCCACGGCGGCGACCCGCTGGCGGACTACCTGGCCGACATCTTCACGCTGCCCGGGTCGCTCGCCGGCCTGCCTGGCATGAGCATTCCCGTGGGCTTCGGCGAAGCCGGCATGCCCGTGGGGCTGCAGCTCCTGGGCAACTACTTCCAGGAGGGGAAGCTGCTGAACGCGGCGCACCGCTTCCAGCAGGCCACCGATTTCCACCTCCGCCGGCCGGAGGGCTTCTGATGTCCACGCCCAAGCTCATTCACGGCTACGAAGTCGTCATCGGCTTCGAGACGCACACGCAGCTGTCCACGGACAGCAAGATCTTCAGCCGCGCGCCGACGCAGTTCGGCGCCGAGCCCAACACGCAGGCCTCGCCGGTGGACCTGGCGCTGCCCGGCACGCTGCCGGTGATGAACCGTGGCGCCGTGGAGCGCGCCATCCGCTTCGGCCTGGCGATCGGCGCGCACGTGGCGCCGCGCAGCATCTTCGCGCGCAAGAACTACTTCTATCCCGACCTGCCCAAGGGCTACCAGATCTCGCAGTACGAGATCCCGGTGGTGCAGGGGGGCAGCGTGGAGTTCTGGCTCGGCGACGAGAAGATGTCGGTGCGCCTGGTGCGCGCGCACCTGGAGGAGGACGCCGGCAAGTCGCTGCACGAGGACTTCGTCGGCCAGTCGGGCATCGACCTGAACCGCGCCGGCACGCCGCTGCTGGAGATCGTGACCGAGCCGGACATGCGCTCCTCCGACGAGGCGGTGGCGTACGCCAAGGAGCTGCACAAGATCGTCACCTGGATCGGCATCTGCGACGGCAACATGCAGGAAGGCAGCTTCCGCTGCGACGCCAACGTGTCGGTGCGCAAGCCCGGCCAGCCCCTGGGCACGCGGCGCGAGATCAAGAACTTGAACTCCTTCAAGTTCATGAAGGAGGCGATCGATTTCGAGGTGCGCTGGCAGATCGAGCAGCTGGAGGACGGCCTCGCGATCGAGCAGGCCACGGTGCTGTTCGACCCGGACACCGGCGAGACGCGTGCCATGCGGACCAAGGAAGACGCGGCGGACTACCGCTACTTCCCGGACCCGGACCTGCCGCCGCTGGTGATCGCGGCCGACTGGGTCGAACGCGTGAAGGGCGAGATGCCCGAGCTGCCGCGCGTGATGGCCGCACGCTTCGTCGCCGACTACGGCCTGCCGGAATACGACGCGACGACGCTCACCCAGAGCAAGGCGATGGGCGCGTACTTCGAGGACGCCGCCAAGGCGAGCGGCCAGGCCAAGCTGGCCAGCAACTGGATCATGGGCGAGGTGTCGAGGCGCCTGAATGCCGGCGACCTCTCCATCGAGCAGGCGCCGGTGGGTGCGAAGACGCTCGCGAAGCTGCTCCAGCGCATCGCCGACGGCACGGTGTCCAACAACGCCGCCCGGCAGGTCTTCGATGCCCTGTGGAGCGGCGAGGGCAGCGATGTGGACGCCGTCATCGAGGCCAGGGGCCTCAAGCAGATGAACGACAGCGGCGCCCTGGAAAAGATCGTCGACGACGTCATCGCCGCCAACGCCGCCAACGTGGAGCAGATCCGCGCCGGCAAGGACAAGGCCTTCAACGCCCTGGTCGGCCAGGCGATGAAAGCGAGCAAGGGCAAGGCGAACCCGCAGCAGGTGGGCGAGCTGCTGAAGAAAAAGCTGGGGCTTTCCTAGCGTCGTCCCCGCGCAGGCGGGGACCCAGGGCTTTCAGGAAGCGGCCGCACGCCGCTTTTCCCTTTGCTGGAAGCCCTGGATTCCCGCCTGCGCGGGAATGACGAAGACGCTTACCGCTGGACTGGCGCCCCTTCGTTCGCTGCCGCCTGCTTCTGCGTCCACAGTTGCTGCAACCGCGCGCGTTCCGCGTCGAAGAGGCGCGTGATGCGCTGGCGCTCGGCGGCGTTGGTGACGGGCTGCAGGGCCTTGGCGCGTTCGGCATCGTGCGTGGCGGCATCGGGGTAGCGCGCGACCAGCACCTTGTCCACGCGTTTCTGTTCCGCCTCGCGCTGCCGCTCCTCGGCCAGCTGGCGGTCCTTTTCTTCCTGCGCGGCCCGCTCCACGGCGGTCGGCACGGGCGGCCGGACGCGGCGGACGGTGCCGTTCGGGTTCAGCTCCTTCTGCTCGCGGTCCAGGCATTCCGGGATGGGCCGGTCGGACGTGAGCCGCCGCCCCTTCGCATCGACGCAGATGTAGATGCCCGACTGGGCCCAGGCTCCACTGAGCGCACCTGCCAGCAGGCAGGTGCAGGCAAGACGCGACGGACCGGACATGGCGGGACCCTCCCTTCAGCCTGCGCCGTAGCGATCCCGATACTGGAGTACTTTGGTGTGGTACTGGCCCAGTTCGTCGCCGGCGTGACGTTCCAGGTATTGCAAGAGGTCTGCCAGCCTGGCGATGGAGCACACCTGCAGACACAGTTTTTCACGAACGTACTGCACCGCGCTCCAGGCCACGTCCTCGCCGCCTTCCGTCGCCTTTTCCTGCCGATCGAGGGCGATCGCCACGGCGTGGGGGGTGGCGCCGGCCGCCTGGATCAGGGCGATGGACTCCCGGGCCGCCGTGCCGGCCGACATCACGTCGTCGACGATCAGCACCTTGCCGCGCACCGGCGCGCCCACCAGCGTGCCGCCTTCGCCGTGGTCCTTGGCTTCCTTGCGGTTGTACGCATAGGGCACGTTGCGCCCCAGGCGCGCCAGCTCGATCGCCACCGCCGCGGCCAGCGGGATGCCCTTGTACGCAGGGCCGAACAGCATGTCGAACTCCACGCCGGAAGCGAGGATGCGCTGTGCATAGAATTGCGCCAGCCGCCCCAGCTTCTCGCCGTCGTCGAAGAGGCCCGCATTGAAGAAGTAGGGCGAGAGCCGCCCGGCCTTGGTCTTGAATTCGCCGAAGCGAAGGACCCCCGAGCGCACCGCGAACTCCACGAAATCCTGCGCCAGCCGGTCCTGGCCCGTCACTGCCACCATGGGAAAGTCCTTGTTCAAACTGACCAGCCTCAACCTGAACGGCATCCGTTCGGCCGCCAGCAAGGGCGTGGAGGCATGGGTCGCACAAACCAGTCCGGATTGTATTTGCGTGCAGGAAGTGAAGGCCCAGCACGGCGACGTGCAGGGCAAGCACGACAGCCTGGCGGGCCTCAAGGGCCACTTCCACTTCGCGCAGAAGAAGGGCTATTCGGGCGTGGGCGCCTTCACGAAGCACGAGCCGAGCGACATCGTCACCGGCTTCGGCTGCGAGGAGTTCGACAACGAGGGCCGCTACGTGGAGCTGCGCTTCGACACCCCCCAGCGCAAGCTCTCCATCATCAGCTGCTACTTCCCCTCGGGCTCCTCCGGCGAGGAGCGGCAGCAGGCCAAGTTCCGCTTCCTCGACGTCTTCGACCCGTACCTCGTCGCCCTGAAGAAGCAGCGCGAGTTCATCCTGTGCGGCGACATCAACATCGCCCACCGGGAGCAGGACCTGAAAAACTGGAAAGGTAACCAGAAGAACAGCGGTTTCCTGCCGGAAGAACGGGCCTGGATGACAAAACTGTTATCCGAAACCGGCCTGGTGGACGTTTATCGTCACTTGCACCCGGATACCACCGACGCCTGCTACACGTGGTGGAGCAACCGCGGCCAGGCCTGGGCCAAGAACGTGGGCTGGCGCCTGGACTACCAGATCGCCACCGCCGGCATCGCGCAGACCGCCCGCGGGGCGGCGATCCACAAGGCAACCCGCTTCAGCGACCACGCGCCTTTGACCATCGAGTACGCGCTGGCTCTTTGAACGCGCGAGGTGCTCCGGCGAGGCCGGCCCGCCCGACCCGGCATTCGGCGAGGACATCGCCGCCCCCGCCTTCGTGAAACTGGTGATGCGCCTTCTCAGCGCCGCCATCCGGCGCAGGGCGAAGGCGCGAGGGGTCGACTACGCCTTCCTGTTCATGAAGGCCAACGGCCACCAGCTGCGGGAGACCGCTCGCCTGGTCGAGTCCGGGGCCATCCATCCGGTGCTGGTCCGGGTCCTTCCGTTCGAGAGCACGAACGAAGCGCTGGCGTACGTCGAAGCAGGGCGCGCGAAGGGCAAGGTCGTCGTCCAGCTCAGGTGAGCCTGTGTATCGGAACCCCCGGCATTGGGTTAGGATGGGTGCGGTCGACGTCCGACACCCCTGCAGGGCTCTCTTCCGCCGCGCCGGCGCCCGCCGGTGACGCCGATCCCACACCTCCCCTGACGCGGGAGCCGATCCATGACCCGGCGTGCGCGCACGACGGGTCGCACCGAGAGAGCAGATGCCCAAACCCAACTACGGATTCGAAAAACGCCAGCGCGAGCAGGAAAAGAAGCGCAAGAAGGCGGAAAAGGCTGCGCGCAAGGCTGCGCCCCAGCCGGCTCCGGCCAACGGGCCGGCCCCGGCGCCGCAGGACGGCTCCTCGTCGTGAAGGACGACGTCCCCACGAAGGTCCGGGCCGGAGGGCTGCGCTACGAGTCCAAGACGGGCGGAACCGACTTCCCCGGCCCCTATGGGGCGACCATGAGCTGCATCCTTTGCGGCCGCCACCTGCTGCGCGTGAGGCTCGTTTCCTTCAAGCTCGCTGGCGCGCGGCAGTTCCGTTGCCGGGACGGTTGCTGACGGGCCTTTCGGCCGATCGGGCGCCGTCCGCACGCGAAACCGGCAAATCGGTTACCATCCCCCTGCCGACGTTTTACAAGAGTCTGCGTCTTCAGGTCTCTCTTCCCCTGCTCCCGACCTCCGGCGAGCCGTAGTCGAATCCCCTCCGATGATTTTCTTGGCGTTCGCACCGCGCTGGCGTGTGCTGCGCGGGAACCTTTTCATCGAAAGATCGACATGACGACTCAACAGACCGGAACCGTGAAGTGGTTCAACGAAAGCAAGGGCTACGGCTTCATCGCTCCCGACGACGGCGGCAAGGACCTGTTCGCCCACTTCCGCGAGATCCAGGGCGCGGAAGGGTTCAAGACGCTGGCCGAGAACGCCCGCGTCCAGTTCACGGTGACGCAAGGCCCCAAGGGCCCGCAAGCCTCCAACATCAGTCCTCTTGCCTGATACGCCGCGCCGGGAAGGCCCGGCCCACCGCCCTGCAGAAGGTGCCGACGCCGCTCCGCGGAAGGTCGGCAAGTACCTGGTGTCTCCCTTGATCCGTGCCCTGGAGAACGGCTGGTTCTCCAGCTCCGTGTCCATCCGCTCCGGCACGGGTTCCGGCACCACCGATCGCGTGCTTCGCCTGCCCCGCCTGTTCCGCTCCGCGCAGCAGGCCGCGGAACACGCGCGCGCCGAAGCCGCCCAGTGGATCACGACCCCGAGCCGCGTGGCGGCGTGAGCTTGCCCGCGGGCAGCTACCACTCCACCAGGCTGAACCCCACGCTGAAGACGGTCCGCTTGAAGTTGTAGTCCAGCAGCGAGTCGCCGTAGCCGGTGAAGACCTGCGCGTGCAGCCGCAGGCCGCTGGGCAGGCCGATGCCGGTGTCGGCCAGGTTGCGGAACCACTCCAGCTTCAGCGAGCCATGCCCGCCCTGGGTGAGCGCGTGCCGGCCGGTGAACGAGAACAGGTTCTTGCGGTCCATCTGCCAGCGTCCCACCAGCTCGCCGCGGCCGATGAAGTTGCTGATGCCGGGGTTGTCGTCGTGCGAGCTGTTGGTGTCGGTCCGCTGCCAGAGGCGCGCATACAGCGTCACGTTGTCGTGCTCCAGGCCGCCTCCGACGTAGAGGCGGTTCCAGCTGCGCGACAGGGGCAGGTCCTGGCCGTTGGACTGGTGCACGAAGCCGATGCTGCCCAGGCGAAGGCGCCACTCGCCCGGCACCGCCGACTGGATCGGGGCGACGTACATGACCTCGGGCTCGTGGTCCGTGCTGCGGAAGGGCCGCGACAGGGACGGCGTGAACAGCTGCCAGTACGACTGTTGCGAATAGGCGAGCCACAGGGAATCCATGCCGTCGCCGCGGTACGAGAACAGGCCCTGCGCGATCTTGGTGCGCACGGAAAGCGACAACCGCATCTCCGCGGTGTTGTAGTCCGTGGGCGTCGCGGCGTTGTTGTCCGGGTTTTCCGAGGTCGGCTGCTTGTTGACCCGGTTGGCGCCCACCACATCCAGGGAGGTCGCCCGGTACCCGCGCAGGCCGAAGGTGCCGCAGTCGGCGCCGCGTTCCAGTTCCCAGAAGCGGCTCAACTCCGAGAAATGCGGGTCGCGGCAGCCGTCGGTGGCGGTGAGCCGGATGCCACGGCGCGACTCCACCACCGCGGGGGTCGCGGGCGGGGCCGCCTGGCCTTCCATGGGCGCAGGGACCGTTGCGGCCGGGGGCGGCATCGCAGCAGGTGCGCCGCGCTGGCCCTTGGCCCATTCGTCGAAGCACGCGAGGCGTTGCGCGCCATCGGTGACGGCGGTGCAGGCCTGCCAGGCTTCAGGGGTCTGGGCCTGCGCGAGAAGCGGGGCGGCGGCGATCAGGAAGGGCAGCGCTCGGGACATCCGGCGATGCTAGCCCGGCTCGGCGATTTCGTGGGGGCGCCGCGGAGTTCGTCACCCTGTAGGGTGGTGGTGAGGCGAAGCCGAACCCCACCGTCAACGCGACGGTGGGGTTCGCTGCGCTCACCACCACCCTACTTCCTGCGCAGGACGAAGGGCTGGCCGGCGCTCTCGCCGTCCTTCGTCCACGTGCCGCGGATCTCGCGGCCGCAGCTGCCTTCCACCACCTCGCCCTGCCAGGACGCGGTGATGTGCGTGCCGTCGCTGGACTCTTCGAGCGTGAAGCCGTCGTCGTCCAGGTCGCCCGCAACCTGCAGGTGCCTGCCTCCGCGCTGCAGCGTGCCGCGGAAGCTGCCGGCGTAGTCGGGATGCGGCGTGAGCTCCAGCGTCGCGCCTTCCCACGAGCCTGCCAGGTCGGCCTGCCACGTGCCCAGGAGCTGCTGCGGCGTGACGTCGCCGGCGGCCGGGCAGGACGCATCGGCCCAGGCGGGACCGCCCAGGAGGGCCGCGGCGAGAACGAGGATGTGTTGCTTCATGGCGTTTGCGACGCCGCCGCGGCCGCCGCTGCGTCGGCGCTCTTCTTCGCGAACTCCGCGCGCAGCGCCTTGAGCTTCTCGCGCGGGTCTTCCTTCACGGTGGCCTTGTCGAGCGCCATCTCCGCGATGAAGCGGCTCGGTTGCGCGGCCACCATCTCGCGGCCCTTCTTGCGCTTCTTCGTCCAGCTCACCACCAGCGAACGCTGCGCCCGCGTGATGCCCACGTACATGAGGCGCCGCTCCTCCTGCAGGCGCAGCGCGAATGCCTCGCTCGCGGGGCCGCCTTCCTCGTCCGGCTTGAAGGGCAGCAGGCCCTCGACGCAACCCGCGAGCACCACGTGCGGCCACTCGAGGCCCTTGGACGCGTGCAGCGTGGACAGCGTCACCACGTTCTGGTCCTTTTCACGTTCGCTGATCGTGGACAGCAGCGAGATGGTCTGCGCGACCTCCAGCAGTGTCTTGCGCTCGTTCTGCGTCGTCACGCCGGCGGCGTCGTCGATCTGCCCGCCGCAGCGCCCGGCCATCCAGTCGCAGAACTCCAGCACGTTGGTCCAGCGCGCGGCCGCGACCTTCTCGTTGTCCTCGCTGTCGTAGAGGTGCTTTTCGTAGCCGATGTCCTTCAGCCAGTCGGCGATGAAGGTCTTCGCGTCCTCCGCGCCCACGGTGTGCCGCGCACGGTACTCGAGGTCGTTCACGTAGCGGCCGAACTCCTGCAGGCCGCCCAGGGCCCGCGCGTTCAGCACGCTCGAAAGCGAGGACGAGAACAGCGCCTCGAACAGCGACAGCTTGTACTGGCTCGCGAACGTGCCCAGCGACGACAGCGTCTGGTGCCCGATGCCGCGCTTGGGCGTGGTCACCGCGCGCAGGAACGCCGGGTCGTCATCGTTGTTCACCCACAGGCGCAGCCAGGCGCACAGGTCGCGGATCTCGGCGCGGTCGAAGAAGCTCTGGCCGCCGGAGACCTTGTAGGGGATCTGCGCCTTGCGCAACGCCTGCTCGAAGACCCGCGCCTGGTGGTTGGCGCGATAGAGCACCGCGAAGTCCTTCCAGTCCTTGCCCATGCCGTTGGCGCGGATCGACTGGACGCGCGCCACCATGCGCTCGGCCTCGTGCTCCTCGTTGTCGCAATCGACCACGCGCACGGGCTCGCCTTCGCCCAGCTCGGAGAACAGCGTCTTCGGGAACAGCTTGGGGTTGGGCTGGATGACGTTGTTGGCCGCGCGCAGGATCGCGCTGGTGGAGCGGTAGTTCTGCTCCAGCTTGATGACCTTCAGCGACGGATAGTCCTGCGGGAGCCTGCGCAGGTTGTCCAGCGTGGCACCGCGCCACCCGTAGATCGACTGGTCGTCGTCGCCCACGGCGGTGAAGCGGCCGCGATCGCCCACGAGCAGCTTGAGCAGCTCGTACTGCGTGGCGTTGGTGTCCTGGTACTCGTCGACGAGCACGTGGCCCAGGTGCTTCTGCCACTTCTCGCGCACCTCGGGGAAGTCGCGCAGCAGCTTCAGCGGCAGGCCGATCAGGTCGTCGAAGTCCACGCTCTGGTAGGCCGCGAGGCGTTCCTCGTAGCGCTGCATGATCGTGGCCGTCACGCGCTCGTTGTCGTCCTTCGCCTGCGCCAGCGCCTGGGCGGCGTTCAAGCCCTGGTTCTTCCACAGGCTGATGGTCCACTGCCACTGGCGGGCCGTGGCGGCGTCGGTGGTGCCGCCCGCGTCCTTCAGGATGCCGGTGACGTCGTCGGAATCGAGGATGGAGAACTGGGGCTTCAGTCCCAGCACCTGGCCGTCCTGCCGCATCAGCCGCACGCCCAGTGCGTGGAAGGTGCAGATCAACAGGTCCTTGGCTTCGCGACCGATCAGGGACTTGGCCCGCTCGCGCATTTCCGCCGCCGCCTTGTTGGTGAAGGTGATGGCGGCGATGCGCTTCGATTCCAGGCCCGCCTGGATCAGGCGGCCGATCTTGTGCGTGATGACGCGCGTCTTGCCCGAGCCGGCGCCGGCCAGCACCAGGCAGGGTCCATGCAGGTAGTTGACGGCTTCTTGCTGGGCGAGGTTCAGGCCGGCGGACATCAGGAGGGGACAGCAGGGGCAGCGCGGGACATCAGCGCCAAATCATAAGGGCGCCGCGCGCATGGCGAGTGTTGCGTGCGCGGTACCCGGCGAACGGGCCCCGCTTCGCTTGCAACGACAATACCACCCGTGCTAAGCGTCCTGGCCGTCACCTTCCCCTTCTTCGCGCTGGTGCTGGCCGGCTATCTCGCCGCCCGCAAGCGCATGCTGCCGCTGGAGGCCATCGGCGGGCTCAACATCTTCGTCCTGTTCTTCGCGCTGCCCGCGATGCTGTATCGCTTCGGCGCCAACACGCCGATCGCGCAGCTGCTGGACCCGATGGCGATCGCCACGTGGACGCTGTGCGGCCTGCTGGTGGTCGCGGGCACCGTGAAGTCCAGCATGAACGCGCGCATCCGCTGGAACGATGCGGCCTTCGGTGCGCTGGTGGCGGCCTTCCCCAACACGGGTTTCATGGGCGTGCCGCTGCTCGTGGCGCTCCTGGGCGCGGCGGCCGCGGGGCCGGCCATCCTCACCATCCTGATCGACCTGGTCGTGACCAGCTCGCTGTGCATCGCGCTGTCGCGCCTGGACGGCGCGGACGAACACGGCGCGGCGCTGGCCGCGAAGAAGGCGCTCAAGGGCGTGGCGCTCAATCCCATGCCTTGGACGATCCTGCTCGGGGGGCTGTCGTCCGCGCTCGCTTGGAAACCGGTGGCGCCGGTGATGAACACGATCGGCCTGCTCGCGGATGCGGCATCGCCCGTGGCGCTCTTCACGATCGGCGCGGTGCTCGCACGCTCGCAGATCCTGGCCGCGCAGGGCGAGCAGGGGCCCATGCCGGCGCGCGACTTCGTTCCGGTCGCCGCGATCAAGCTGATCGTCCATCCGCTGCTGGTCTGGGGCGCGGGAACCGCGCTGCGGGCCATCGGCCTGCCGCTCGACGCCTTCACGCTGCACGTGATGGTGCTGGTGGCGGCCCTGCCCAGCGCGAGCAACGTGTCGCTGCTGGCCGAGCGCTTCGGCGCGGACACGGGCCGCATCGCCCGCATCATCCTGCTCACGACGGCCGCGGCCTTTCTCACGTTCTCCGGGGCCGTCGCGCTTCTGCAAGGCCGGTGACGGAATCCTGAGCGGCAGCGTACGGCCGACAAGCGGCGGGTCGTGTCGAGTTTGGCCCACATCGCGTGGGCGCAGCACCACGCGGCATTCACTTCCCTTCCAGCCTCCCCCTATAGTCGGGCCACAACGAGGGAGGGCCTTGAGGCCGGAGGAGGTGGAGTCATGAGTCAAGCCGGAGGCTTCTATGCGCTGTCCGACGAGCAGCTGAAACGGCTGCTGGCCGGCGAGCTCGCGTACGCGCCATTCCTGCAGGCGGGGGGCGGCGAGCAGCCGCGCGAAACCCACGTCGATGCGATCTCCGTGTGGTACGAGCTGAGCCAGGTGTTGCAGGCCGAAGCCGGCTGCGGCGCGGAGCAGACCGACAAGATTCCCACGATGGTCGGCTACTCCAGTTCCGCGCAGGTGCAGGCGACCGCGGCCAAGCTCGCGGCGCTTGCCGACGCCGAGATCCGCAAGCGCTGCGAAGGCGCGCTGATGGAGGCGACGCCCGACCAGGTGGTGCAGGCGGTGCAGGGCCTGAAGGCCTTCTACCAGCGTGCCGCCGCCAACAAGGACGCGGTGCTGTTCCGCGTCGCCTGATCACTCGTTCGGCGTTGGGCGTTCAGCGAGTCCACGCCCGACGCCCAACGCCTAACGCCCAACCCAGATGTCCGCCCACACGCAAGTCCGCCTCGCATCGATCACTGCCGCCGCCTACGGCGTGCTGTTCGTGAGCGGCATCGTCCATCGCTTCCAGCGCACCGGCAGCTTCGAGCGCCTGGTGGACAGCCTTTCGCAACCCGTCGTCTGGATCACGCTGCTGATCGCGGCGATCGTGACCTTCGGACTGTGGAAGCGCTACGCGTGGGCCTGGTGGGTCGCGATCGCGGCAGCGGCGTACCAGCTGTTCCGCATCGGCGAGATGTGGTACGCCCATGCCTTCCGCCTGCCCGGCATCCCGACGCTGATCGCGCTCGTGCTGCTGGTGGTCCTCCTCGTCCTGCTGCTGCCGCGCCGCTCGCGGCTGGCCTGCAGCCGCTGAACGCCATGCGCCGCTGGCTGTCGTCCTGGAAAGGCAACGCCCTCCTGGCATGGCTGGCGGCAGCGGCGTACGCGACGGCGGCGCTGTGGCCGCACTGGTTCGACGGCGCGATCCCCTTCGCGGGCCTGCGCAGCCTGGGCGATGCGCGCCTGGGCGTGCCGCTGGTCCTCGCGGCGCTGGCGCTCGCCCTGTTCCTCACCGTCCCGGCCTGGACCTCGCGCGACCGCCTGCTGGTGTGCGCGGGCGCGTCGCTGTGCCTGTTTGCCGTCGTCACCTATGCGGTCGGTGCCTCCGCAGCCCTGCCTTTCCTGTTCATCGGCGCCAACATCCTGCGCGAGGTGCGACAGCCCGCCCCGCGCTCATCGCCCCTGTGGGCCGAAACCCAGTAAGGAGCAGTGCCATGCCCATCATCGGCTTCGGCCTCTATTTCGCGCTCGCGATCTTCTGCGCCGTGCACGTGGTGCGCACCGGCCAGCCGCTGTACTGGCTGATGATCCTGTTCGCCTTCCCGCTGATCGGCAGCCTCGTGTACTTCCTGGCCGTGTACCTGCCTGCCTCGCGGCTGCAGCGCGGCGCGATGAAGGCAGTGGCCGCCGCGGCCAAGGCCCTCGATCCCCAGCGCGAGGTGCGCGCCGCCCGCGCCGCCTTCGAGGAGACGCCGACGGCGCAGAACCAGATGCGCCTCGCCGTCGCCCTGCTGGAGGCGGGCGACGCGCCCGCCGCGGTGCAGGCGTTCCAGTCCTGCCTCCAGGGCCCCTTCGCGAAGGACCCGGAGATCCGCTTCGGCGCGGCCCGTGCGCTGGTCGAGTGCGAGCGCTACGCGGAGGCCCTGCAGCTGCTCGACGCGCTGCGGCGCGAGTTCCCGGACCAGCGCGCCGAACCGGTGGCGCTGCTCACCGCGCGCAGCCTGGCCGGCACCGGCCGCCATGCGGAGGCACGGGCGGCCTTCGCGGCGGCGGAAGAGCGCTTCGGTACCTACGAAGCCAAGGCCGAATACGCGGTCTGGGCCTATGCGGTCGGCGACCGCGTGACCTCGGCGCGGCTGCAGGCCGAGACCGATCGCATCGCATCGCGCTGGAACAGCCTGGCGCGCGAACTCAACGCCCCGGCCATGCGGCGGCTGCGCGCCGCGCGCGACGTCGCCCACAAGAGCAACTGAAGCTGCCCGCGCGGCCGCTATAGTCGGCGGCAGCGCAGGAGGACCCCATGGGCAAGACGCGGCTCGAGGCATTCAGCGACGGCGTGTTCGCCATCATCATCACGATCATGGTGCTGGAGATGAAGGTGCCGCACGGCGAGGACTTCGCCACGCTGGTGCCCCTGCTGCCGGTGTTCCTGAGCTACGCGCTGAGCTTCGTGTACGTCGGCATCTACTGGAACAACCACCATCACATGCTGCACACCTGCACGCGGGTGAACGGCGCCATCCTGTGGGCCAACCTGTACCTGCTGTTCTGGCTGTCGCTGTTTCCCTTTGCCACCGGCTGGCTGGGCGAGAACCACTTCGCGGCCCCCGCGGCCGCCATCTACGGAATGGTGCTCCTGATGGCGGGCTGCGCCTACTGGATCCTGCAGGAGGCGATCATCCGCGCGCAGGGCGCGGACTCGCTGCTGCGCATCGCCGTCGGGCGCGACCTCAAGGGCAAGTCGTCGCCCGTCCTCTATGTCCTCGGCATTGCCGCAAGCTTCTGGAACGCATGGGTGTCGCTGGCGATCTACACGTCCGTCGCGCTGATGTGGCTGGTGCCGGACCGGCGCATCGAGGTGCTGGCCGCGCACGAGAAGCGCTGAGCGCGCCTCACCAGGTGTCGATCGCCGGCAACGGTGCGACAGGATTCACGCGCGCCGCGGCCAGCCCGCGCAGCAGCCAGTCGCGCGTCTGCGCCGGATCGATGACGGCGTCGATTTCCAGCGTCGTCGCCATGTTCGTCGCCTGGCCGGCCGCGTACTGCTTCACCACCAGCTGCTCGAACAGCGCGTCGCGCCGCGGTCCTTCCGGCACGGCCTCCAGTTCCTTGCGGTAGCCGAGGCGCACCGCGCCCTCCAGGCCCATGCCGCCGAACTCGCCGCTGGGCCAGGCGGCCAGCAAGGCAGGCTCGTGGAAGCCGCCGGCCACCATCGCCATCGCACCGAGGCCATAGCCCTTGCGCAGCACGATGCCGAAGAGGGGCACGCGCAGGTGCGCCGCGGCGACGAACATGCGGCTCACGTGCCGCACCTGTGCCTGTGCCTCGATCGCCGGTCCCACCATGAAGCCGGGCGTGTCGACGAGGCTCACCACCGGCAGGCCGTGCGCGTTGCACAGCTGCAGGAAGCGCGCGGCCTTGTCGGCGGCGTCCGCGTCGATCGCGCCGCCAAGATGCAGCGGGTTGTTGGCCATCAGGCCGACGGGGCGCCCGCCGATCCGGCCCAGCGCCGTATGGATGCCCAGGCCGAAGCCGGTGCGCAGCTCCAGCAGGCTGCCGGTGTCGACGATGCCTTGCAGCGCGGCGCGGCTGTCGTACACGCGCAGGCGGTTCCCGGGCACGACGTCGCGCAGCGGCAGCGGGTCGGGCGCGTCGAACGATGCGATCGCGCCCTGGAAATACGAGAGGTAGCGGCGCGCCACCGCGACCGCCTCGGCCTCGTCCTGCACCAGCACGTCGATCACGCCGTTGCCGTGCTGCACCGGCGCCGGGCCGATGTCCTCCGGCCTGAACACGCCGAGGCCGCCGCCTTCCACCATGGCCGGGCCGCCCATGCCGATGTTGCTGCCGGCGGTGGCGATGATCACGTCGCAGCATCCGAGCAGCGCCGCGTTGCCCGCGAAGCAGCGGCCGGCAACGATGCCGACCACGGGCACCTGGCCGTTCAGGCGCGCGAAGCTGGCGAAGGTGGGGACGTGCAGGCCGGCCACGATGGGCAGGTCGGTGTCGCCGGGCCGGCCGCCGCCGCCTTCGGCGAACAGCACGACGGGCAGCTTGTGCTTCAGCGCGAGGCCCAGGAGGCGATCGGTCTTCTGGTGGTTGCGGAAGCCCTGCGTGCCGGCGAGCACGGTGGCGTCGTACGCAAGCACGGCGGCCTGGGCGCGCTCCGGCGGGAACAGCGCGCCGTTGATGCCGCCGGTCCCGGTGACCATGCCGTCGGCCGGCGTGTTGCGCACCAGGTCGTCCTCGCTGCGGCGGCTGCGCTGGGCGGCGACGGCAAGCGCGCCGTACTCGCTGAAGGAGCCAGGGTCGCACAGGTCGGCGATGTTCTCGCGCGCGGTGCGCAGGCCGAGCGCATGGCGCTTGGCGATCGCTTCAGGGCGCGCCGCGTCGAGGGTGAAGGCGTGGCGATCGAGGACGCGCTGCAGGTCCGCTCGTATTCCCGCGGACTCCCTCCCCCGCTGGGGAAGGGCCGGGGTGGGGGCACTCGGCGCCTGCTCCCGCGCCGCCTCCAGCACCAGCAGCACTTCGCGCTCCTGCACCGTTTCCCCTTCCGCGCACAGCCGTTCGCGCACGCGGCCGTCTCCCGGACTGCGTACCTCGTGCTCCATCTTCATCGCCTCGAGGATCACCACCACGTCGCCCGCGCGGACCGTGTCGCCGGGCGCGACCAGCCACTGGACGACCTGGGCCTGCAGGGGGGAGCGCAGCTCGGTCATGGGCGGATTGTGCGGGGGTGGCGGACCGTGGCTCGTCAAGCGGGCGACAGGGCAGCATGAGCGCAAGGCCGTGTTCCGCCTGCAGGGCCAGGGCGCGTCGTCCCGGCCCTGCACACAGGAAATCGGTCTTGCGACACAATGCGCGCACGATGAAGACCGTCAGCCTCATCGGAGCACCGACCGACGTCGGCGCCAGCGTGCGCGGCGCCGGCATGGGGCCCGACGCGCTGCGCGTCGCCGGCATCGCGGAGGCGCTGCGCTCGCAGCACCACGAGGTGATCGACCGCGGCAACCTCGCCGGCCCCCCCAATCCCTGGAAGCCGCCCAGCCGCGGCATCCGCCACCTGCCCGAAGTGGTGGCGTGGAACCGCGCGGTCTTCGAAGCGGTGTCCACCTCGCTCGCGCTGGGCCAGGTGCCGCTGCTGATGGGAGGCGACCATTGCCTGGCCATCGGCTCCATCAGCGCCGTGGCGCGGCAGTGCCGGCAGGAACGCAGGAACCTGCGCGTGGTCTGGCTGGACGCGCACACCGACGTCAATACGGAAGCGATCAGCCCCAGCGGCAACATTCACGGCATGCCCGTTGCCTGCCTGCTGGGGCAGGGACCGGAAGAACTCGTGGGCTGGAGCGGCGAACGCTCCGCCATCGACATCGGCGGCCTCGACTTCATCGGCATCCGCAGCGTCGACGCCGACGAGAAGCTGGCGATCAAGCAGATGGGGCTGCAGGTGTTCGACATGCGGCACATCGACGAGCACGGCATGCGCAACACCATGACCGAGGTGCTGCAGGACGTGGACGAGGACACGCACATCCACGTGAGCTTCGACCTCGACTGCCTCGACCCGATGGAAGCGCCCGGTGTCGGGACCGGCGTGCGCGGCGGCCCCACCTACCGCGAGATGCAGCTGTGCATGGAGATGATCGCCGACACCGGCCGGCTCGGCTCGCTGGACGTGGTGGAGATCAACCCGGCGCTGGACGTGCGCAACCGGACCGCCGAACTGGCGGTGGAATTCATCCAGAGCCTGTTCGGCGCCTCGACCCTGGTCCGCTGAGGCTCCACGGGAGCCCGGGACACGGTAGAGTGAGGGCGTGCACCAGCCCGCCCCTTCCTCCAGCGCGCCCGATGCCGGCGAAGGCCGGCGCCTGGAGGCCCTCCATCGCCTCGGCGTGCTGGGCACGCCGGCCGAAGCGCTCCTCGACAGCCTGACCCGCGCCGCGGCGACCGCCTGCGGCACGCCGATGGCGGCGCTGAACCTGCTGGACACGACCCGCCAGTGGACCAAGGCGCAGGTGGGCCTGCCGGGGATGGCGGAAACGCCGCGCGAGGACTCCATCTGCACCCTGGTGGTGGCGTCCGGGGGCTACATCGAAATCCCCGACACCCGCAGCGATCCGCGCACCCGCGGCAAGCCCTGCGTGTCCGACGCACGGCCGATTGCGTTCTATGCCGGCGCCCCGCTGCGCACGCCCGAGGGCGAGGTGGTCGGCACGCTGTGCGTGCTGGACGACCAGCCCCGCGCCGGCCTGACGGAGGCGCAGCGCACCGTCCTGCTGGAGCTGGCCCGCGCGGTGGCGCAGGCCCTGCTGCTGCGCCAGGCGGCGCACCGCTCGCTGCAGGCGTCCAGCGAGCAGATGTTCCGCGAAGTGTCCGAGGCGTGCCCGGTCGGCATCTTCCACACCGACGCCCGCGGCCAGGTGATCTACGCCAACCCGGAGGCGGCGAAGATCTTCGGTCGCCCCATCGCCGACCTGCTGGGCGACCGCTGGGTGCAATGGCTGCACGAAGATGACGACGATGAGATGCTGAACCTGTGGCACCAGGCCGCGGGCACCGGCACCGTCTTCGACCACGTGTACCGCGTCGTGCGCCCGGATGGCGGCGTGGTGCACGTGCGCGGGCGCGCGCAGGCCGTGCACCTCCCGGACGGTTCCGCCGCGGGCTACGTCGGATCGCTGGAGGACGTCACCGAGCAGATGCGCTCGCAGGAGCAGATGCGCGCCAGCAACGAGTTCCTGGCGCGGGCCGAGCAGATCGCCGGCGTCGGCGCCTGGCGTTACGTCCTCGGCACGCGCGAGATCTACTGGACCAGCCAGGTCCGCCGCATCTACGAGCTGCCGGCCGACTACGTCCCGCGCGGCGACGAGGAGACCCGCTTCTTCGAGGCGGGCGCGCAGAAGGTGATCCGCGACACCGCCATCGCCTGCATCCAGAACGGCGACCCCTGGGACGTGCAGCTGCCCATGATCACCGCCAAGGGACGCCAGGTCTGGGTCCGGTCCGTGGGCCAGGTGGAGCGCCGCGACGGCAAGCCGTATGCGCTGGTCGGCGCCCTCCAGGACGTCACCGAAGGCCAGCTGGCGCGCGCGGCGCTGCAGCGCAGCCAGGAGCGCCTGGAGCGCGCGCTGGCAGGCTCCTCGCTCGCGCTGTGGGACCTGGACGTGGCGGGCGAGAGGGTGTTCCTGTCCGAGCAGTGGTCCGTGATGCTGGGCGGCGAACCGAAGGAAACGCGCTGCACCGCGCGCCAGCTGCTGGAACTGGTGGCGCCCGAGGACCTGCCGCGCATCCAGGAGGCACTGCAGCAGGTGCTCGGCGGCCACTCCTCGCGCTACGTGGTGCAGCACCGCGTGCGGCGGCGCGACGGCTCCTTGCTGTGGATCCACAGCGAAGGCCGGGTGGCCGATCGCGATGCGCAGGGCATCCCGGTGCGCATGGTCGGGACCAACCGCGACATCTCGCAGAGCAAGTCGGCGGAGCATGCGCTGCGGCTCGCGCGCGACGAGGCCCATGCGGCGAACCAGGCCAAGAGCCAGTTCCTGGCCACCATGAGCCACGAGATCCGCACGCCGCTGAACGGCATCATCGGCATGACGCGGCTGCTGCTGGACGAGCCGCTGTCGTCGGAGGTGCGCCGCCATGCGGACCTGATCGACCGCAGCGCGCAGTCGCTGCTGGCGCTGGTCAACGACATCCTGGATGTCTCGAAGATCGAGGCGGGCCAGATGGAGATCGAGCGGGTGCCGTTCGACCTGCATGAACTGGTGCAGGAACTCGCTTCGCTGTACCGCCTGCGCGCCACCGAGAAGAGCCTGCTGTTCCGCGTGCGCCTGGCGCCGGAGGTTCCACGCCACGTGGTGACGGATCCCACGCGCGTGCGCCAGGTGCTGGTGAACCTGCTGGGCAACGCGCTGAAGTTCACCACCAGCGGCTGGATCGGGATGGACGTGCAGGCCACGTCGGAAGAGGCGGCGCACGTCCTCAAGTTCACGGTCATCGACACCGGCGTGGGCATCCCGCCGGACATCCAGCCGCAGCTGTTCACGCGCTTCATGCAGGCGGACAGCTCCACCTCGCGGCAGTTCGGCGGCACGGGGCTGGGCCTGTCCATCGTGCGGCAGCTGGTGGACCTGATGGGCGGCACGGTGGACGTGCGCAGCACGCCCGGCAAGGGCTCGCGCTTCACGGTGACCCTCCCGGTGCTGCAGGCGCAGGAAGCACCGCCGGCCTCCGTCTGGGTGGACCTGAGCCCCGCAACCCCCGGCGCGCGCATCCTGCTGGCCGAGGACAACACGACCAACCAGGTGGTTGCCTTCGGCATGCTGCGCAAGCTCGGGTACCACGACGTGAGCGTCGCGAACGACGGCGCCGAGGCCTGCGACATGGCCGCGCGCGAGCATTTCGACCTGGTGCTGATGGACTGCCAGATGCCCGAGATGGACGGCTACGAAGCCACGCGAACGCTCCGCGCCAGCGGGTTCACCGCTCCCATCGTGGCGATGACGGCCAACGCGATCAAGGGCGACCGCGAGCGCTGCCTGGACGCGGGCATGAACGACTACATGACCAAGCCGATGGACCTCAAGGTCCTGCGCACGACGCTGGCGCGGTGGCTGGGCGCGCAGCCTTCGCGCGTGGCGGAGCTGCCGCTGTTCGACGCGGGCGCGATGAATTCGCGCTTCGGCGGCGACGAGGAACTGAAGGAGGTGGCGCTGGCCGCCTTCCGCCAGTCCACGCCGGCGCTGTTGAACAAGATGCGCGCCGCGCTGGAGGCGGGCAACCGCAAGCAGCTGGGCATGCTGGCCCACTCGGCCAAGGGCGGCGGCTCCATGATCGCCGCCGAGCGCTACGCCGCGATCGCGGCGGTGCTGGAAGAGCGTGCGGCCGATGCGGGCGAGCAGGACCTGCAGCGGCTGGTGGTGGAACTGCAGTCGGCGTTCGAACGCTTCCTGGAGGTTGCGCGGGCGGCGTAGGCCTCAGTTCGCCGTCCGGGGTGTCATTCAGCTTCCCAGCCGGCGGGTCATGAACGCGCTGTTCGGATCCTCGATGTAGCCTTCGAACGGCGCGCAGGACGTGAACCCGAAACTCTCGTACAGGCGGCGCGCCGGCAGGAAGGCCGGCTGCGAGCCGGTCTCCAGGCTCACGCGCAGGTAGTTGCGCGCCCGGGCCTCCGAGAGGATGTGCCGCAGCATCGCGCGCGCGACGCCCGTTCTCCTGTGCGCGCCTGCGGTCCGCATCGACTTGATCTCGCCGTGTTCCGGGCTGAGCTCCTTCAGCGCACCGCAACCGAGCAGGTCCGGCCCGGACCAGGCCGTCCAGAACGTGATGCCCGGCTGACGCAGCGCGTCGAGGTCGAGCGCATGCACGCTCCCGGGTGGCGAGAGCGCGTGCATGTCGCGCAGGTGCTCTTCGAGCAGGGCGCGGATCTCGGGGCCGTGGAGGTCGTCGAGGCGGATGTTCATCGGGCCGGACCGGATCGTGCGATGTGGATGGCGAGGGCAATATAGGCCGCCGCGAAAACCAGGTCCGGGGCCATGCTGCCGATCACGAGGCCCAGGAGCGGCGGGCGGACGGGCCCCACGGCGCGCAGCGGCAGGACCGCGGCGGGGTGAGCGAAGGTCCAGGGCATGGCGGCCTCACAGGCGCATGCCGGTCCAGATGACGACCTCCGTCGCGGCCGCCACCAGGGGAGCGAGGATCGCGAGCCAGACGCGGCTGGCGCGGGCATGGAGGCTGGCCCGGTCGTGGTGCTCCTGCTCCTCGTGCACGATGGCGCGCACGGCATCCGCTGCGTGGGCATCGGTGCCATCGAGCGCCGCGAGCTGGTGGCGCAGGTGCCCGAGGACGACGCGCTCCACGGCGACAGTGGTTGCCGCAATCGCGCCCCGGCCGAAGGCGCCGGTCACCAGGCCCAGCACGTAGCCGCCCAGGCCGCAAAGAAGGTAGCTCCGGCACCGGCGCATGCCGCGGCGCTCGAGTTCGTCCAGGAAGATCCGGCGATGCCGCAGTTCGTGCTCCCGGAACTCGCGCAGCTCGGCGACCCATGACGGGGCGGTCCACCGCGCCAGCAGGATCTGCGCGGAGTAGATGCAGACCGCGCCGTTCTCGCCGGCGTGGTTCACCTTCATGATGCGGCCCCCCAGGCCATCGGCGGCGAGGACGCGTGCGCTCAGTTCCATGGGGCGGCTTCGGTGCCCGGGCTATTGCAGGCCAAGATAGAAGCCGCCCGCCAGGAACACCCCGCTGATCAGGACGAGGGCGACGAAGGTGGACAGCCAGCCGATGGGGCCGTCGGGCCTCCGGCCCACGTAAGCGTCCCGGGTCAGGAGCGTGATCACCACCAGCACGATCCAGAGGATGCCTTTGGGCTCCTCCGGGGACGGCAGGTTCGGCACCGGCGGCTTCGCGCGGTCCAGGAACACGTGCCACGCGCCGATGGCCGCGGCCAGTCCGAGCAGGCAAAACAGGACGCCGAGGAGGTCGGTGTTTCTCATGGTGCTGCGAGGGGCTCGTGGCAATACCGGCACGCTTGCGCGATCGCTTCGTTCGCGCCCTGGCACTTCGGGCATTTCACGCCGGAAGGCCTGCCGCTTTCATCCTTCAGCAACAGGAGGATCACGAGGCCGATGACGCTCAGGAACGGCAGCACGATGCCCCACCCGCCCGAGCGGCCCTTGGCCTTCGCATAGGCCCAGAACGCGACGAAGACCAGGAGCGATGCGACATACGCGAGCCACATGGGCGCGCCGCCCGGCCCCCAGACGCTTGCCGTGCCGGAGCCGCGCCCCAGGACGACGATCAGCGCGAAGTCCGCGACCAGGAGGCCGGTCGCGACCGTGGCGATGCGCTTGTACTGCGGGATCATGGCAACCCCCTCCAATCCTCTAACGTTGCGCCGCGGTCCCGATCCCGCCGAGCCGCTGCGTGCGGAAAAGAAGCCATGCCATCGCCAGCAACCACCCCACCTTGATCCACGTTGCCAGGGTGAAGGCGCTCACGCCTGCCCAGAGGATGGCGCGCGGCACGAAGAAGACCAATTCGCAGGCGAGCGCCGCGACGGCGAGCCACCAGGCCCAGCCCCAGCGCGAGACGAGTCCCACGACGGCGAGGACCCCCACAACATATGGGATCCAAGTTTCCGGGACGGCCCATGCGATCCTCGGGGCAAGGAGAAAGGTGTCGCCCGAGCTCAGGACAGGCAGCAAGGCGTAGATCCTCCGCACCACCATGACGTAAGCCGCGATCAGGACTGCGAGTTGGAGCAGGCGATTCTTCATCGTGTTCGAAACGATTATTCAGGTGGACACATGGACTGGCAATTGCCGGAGTGCGGGCGAGCAACATCCCTGCATCGAAGCAATTGCCGTCGCACGCAAGTTGGGGGCAGCGGCCAAAAGACTGTATAGAATGACAGTCCTGCGAGGCCATTCCTGACCCTCCCAGTTGCCAAGTTGGGGTCACGGCGCGAGTGGTCGCGCCGTGACCTTCTTTTTTTTCGCCGGGGCCTTGGTGGGGTTCGCCTGCGGCTCACCGCCACCCTACGAAGGCAGCAGGCCGCGCGCCAAGAGCGCCGCGCGCACGTCGCCCGGTCCCTTCACCAGCACCGCCTGCAGGCCCAGCGCCCGCGCGGCCTCCACGTTGGGCGGCAAGTCGTCGAACAGCAGCACTTCGTTCGCCGGCAGCGCAATTGCCTGCAGCACGTGCGCGAAGCATTCCGGCTGCGGCTTGCGGTGGCCGATCTCGTGCGAAGTGAACACGCGGTCGAAGCGCTCCAGGAACCCCGGGAAGGCGCACCGCATCTGCGTGACGTGCGCCGGGTTGGTGTTGCTGATCGCGTAGCGCGGCACGCGGCCGCGCAGGGCTTCCAGCATGGACACGGTTTCGCCGATCTCGCGCACGAGGATGGCGTTGAATCCGGCCTCGACGTGTTCCAGCCCGCAGTCCAGGGCCAGCAGTTCACGCAGGTGGCCGAAGTAGCCGGCATCGTCCAGCCGGCCGGTCTCGTGCCGGCGGAATGGCTCGTCGACGCCGAACAGCTCGCGCAGCCGCGCAGCGGGCAGCCTCGAGTGCGGCTGCCAGGTCGCGACGGCGCGCTCGCGGTCGATCTCCAGCAACACGCCGCCGAGGTCGAACAGCACGGCGCGGGTGGCAAGGTCCGGGGACGTCATGGCGGCATTGTCCCCGCCGCCGCGGCCGCGGCCGGGGCCGCAGGAGGCATCCACGCGTGCTCCTTGATCTCTTCCAGGAACAGGCGGGCCGCGGGCGAGCGGGCGCGGCCGCGCACGTCCACCGCGAGCACGTCGCGCTGCACGGCCGGGTCGACCAGCGGCCGCCGGTGCAGGTCGCGCGAGCGGATCGAATACGCGGGCATGAAGGCGAAGCCCAGTCCCGCCTGCACCATGGCCTCGACGCAGTCCTCGCGTTCGCTGCGGAAGGTGGCGTAGAGGTTGACGCCGGCCTCGCGCGACAGGGCCATCACGGCCTCGCGCAGCTCGCACGAGAGGCGGTCCACGTAAGGCTCGCCATCCACGTCCGCCAGGCGGATCTGCGCCCGCCGCTCCAGTGCGTGGCCCTCGGGCAGCACCACCACATAGGGCTCGGCATAGAGCTTGTCGCTGCGGAACGCCTCCCCCAGCGGATGCGCGCCGCTGAGGAGGGCGAGGTCGAGGTCGCCTTTCTCCAGCTTGTCCAGCAACGCAGGACCCTGGCCGTCTTCCACCGTGATCTCCACGCCGGGATGGCGTCCGTGGAACGCCGCCAGGAACGACGCGACGCGCGCCGGCCCGATCGTGGTGTGCAGCCCCACGCGCAGGGGCGCCTGCCGCAGCAGCTTGAAGTTCTCGGCGAGATGGCGCGCGCTCTGGGCGCCGTCCACCGCTTGCTCCAGCGCCGGCTGCAGCAGCCGTCCCAGCGCCGTGAGCACCAGCCGCTTGCCCTCGCGGTGGAACAGCTCGCCGCCGACCTCGTCCTCCAGCTTCTTCACGGCCTGGGTCAGGGCCGGCTGCGAGACCTCGCAGGCATCGGCTGCCCGCGAGAAGCTGCCGTGCCGCTGCACGGCCAGGAAGTAGCGGATCTGCTGCAGCTCCATGGAGCCCCACGCTAGCAGCGCGCCCGCGCCGCGGCAAGGTGGCGCACTTATGGATCGATAAGCGCAGGCACCTTCCCGCATCTGCGGGCCGGCGCCACACTGGCCTTCCCCTCACCTTAGGAGAGCGTCGATGGGAGTTTTCATGGTCGAGCGTTCGCTGCAAGGCATCCCCATGGACGAGCTCGCGGCCGCGCAGCAACGCGCCATCGCGACCGCCGCCGAAATGACCGCCGCCGGCACGCCGATCCGCTACCTGCGTTCCACCTTCCTGCCGGGGGACGGCCGCTGCATGTGCCTGTTCGAATCCGGCGACGGCGAGACGGTCGAAGCCCTCAATCGCAAGGCCAACCTTCCCTTCTACCGCGTGCGCCCGGCGCTGGACCTGCCGCCGCCCTGATCAGTCCGCCTTCGCGCCCGAATCCTTCGCCAGCTTCGCCCAGAAGCGGTTCTCGCTTTCGACGAAGGTGGCGAAGTCCGCGGGCGACGCCGACGGCGACACGTCGGTGCCTTCACGCGCGAGCGCCACGCGGACCAACCGTCATCCCCGCGCAGGCGGGGATCCAGGGCCTTCAAAGGCCGCGCATGCGGGAGCCCTGGATTCCCGCCTGCGCGGGAATGACGAAGTCTCTACTTCCCCCGGAACACCGGCTTGCGCTTCTCCAGGAAGGCGCGCCGCCCCTCGGCATAGTCCTCGCTCTCGAAGCATTCGAGGATCAGGCGCCGGCACAGGTCGCGGTCCAGGTCGGCATCGTCCTCGAGCATCGCCTCGATGATCTTCTTGCCCGCATGAATCGTCAGCGGTGCGTTGGCGGCGAATGCGCTGGTGTATTCCTCCAGCAGCGCGGGCAGTTCCGCGGCCGGGGCCACGCGCGTCACCAGGCCGACGGCCAACGCTGCGGCCGCGTCGATGCGGCGGGCGGTGAAGAACAGGTCCTTTGCCACGCCGACGCCGACCAGGTTCACGAGGTTCTTCAGGGCCGAGAGCCGGTAGCCCAGGCCGAGGCGCGCGGCGGGGATGGCGAACGTCGCGTCGTCGCCCGCCAGCCGGATGTCGCAGCTGATCGCCACGTTCACGCCGCCGCCGATGCAGTAGCCGCGGATGCACGCGACGGTGGGCTTGGCGCAGCGGTAGATCGCCATGAGTGCCTCTTCCGCCATGGCCTCGTATTGCTTGACCGCCTCGCGCGCCGCGCGCATGTCCTCGAACTGCGAGATGTCCGCGCCCGAGACGAAGGTCTTGTCGCCCGCGCCGGAGAAGACGACGACGCGGATCGCCGGGTCCCGCTCCGCCTGCGCCAGCAGCGGCGGCACGGCCTGCCACATCTCTACGGAGAGGGCGTTGTGCCTGGCCGGGTTGTTGAACCGGATGTGCAGCGCGGACGCCTCGGTCCAGGCCTGCACGCGCTCCGTCGGCGATGCGTAGGCCGACGGCGTGGCGTCTTGGGGGGGCATGCGTGCTCCGTGGGGTGCACGCGAGTATCGGCCGGCGGCCGGCCCGGGGACATGGGGTGTTCCCGGGCGGCCGGGCGTGGCCTCACTCCATCAAGACGAAGCCGCGGGTCTGCGCGTCGGCGGTGATTTCCTTGACCAGGTTGTCCGCGCCGAACACGACCTGGTACTCGGCCCAGGTCGACAGCCAGTAGCGCCACACGCCGGCGTTCAGGTCCGGGTTCTCGCTGCCGATCGGGTAGCCGACGGCCATGAGCACCTGCTCGCGCGTCATGCCGGGCACGAGGTGCGCCGTCTCGATCGCCTTGCGGATCCGCGGCGGGTAGCCGGCCAGCTTCTGCTTCGGGTCCTGCGCCACGATGTAGCGCTGGGCAAACGCCGTCAGGTTGAGGTTGCGGCTGTAGTCGTTGCCGATGGCCTGCTTGCCATCGGGCAGTTCGACGTACACGCGCTGGCGGCCGTAGCCCAGGGCCTTGATCGGCGTGCCGAGCGGGATGGTCTTCTTGTCGATGCTGAAGTAGTTGCTGTCGCTGATCCAGCTGCCGTCGGTGCGCATGTTGCAGCACAGGAAGCCGCTGGCGGGATCGGGCAGGGGCGGCGCGTTGTAGGGCGTGCCTTGCGCCAGCGCGGCCAGGGGAGCGGCGGCAAGGATGCACGCCAGGACGGGACGGACAGTCATGGAACCCTCCTCGATGTTGTAGCGGGCGGATTCTAGCTACGGCGCCGCCTGCGCGTCCCGCAGCAGCGCGAGCGGCGGCGCGTCCTTCACCAGCAGCACGCTGCACGGTGCCTCCGCCGCGACGCGCGCCGGCACGGTGGGGATCCACCGCTGCAGCGCCAGGCCGTGCGTGGCGGCACCCAGCACCATCAGGCTCGCGTGGTTGGCGCGCGCATAGGCCAGCAGCGCCTGCGCGACGTCGTCGGACTGGAGCACCTGGAACGAGACCTGGTGGCCCTCCACGTCCAGGCCGCGCGCCCATTGGCGCAACTGCTCGGCGTGGTGCCGGTGAAGTGCGGCCTCGTCGTCCTGCGCGCCCGGCGGCGCGATCACGGTCACGCACGCGAGGCGCGCGCCGGGGCGGATGCCCAGCGAGCGCTTCACTGCCTGCCGCAATGCGTACAGGCCGGCATCCGTGGTGTCGTGGTGCGGCACGGCGGCCATCACGATGGGCACCTCGCCCACGCGTTCGCTGGGCAGCGGGCTGGGCTGGTACTGCAGGCCGGCGGCGCGGACCCAGCGCCGCAGGTGCCGTGTCCACGACGTGCGGCGCGTGCGCTCGCCGCGCGGCCCCACCTGCACCTGCGCGGGATGCCCCAGGTCGAAGGCGAGGTGGGCCGCGGAGGGCGGGCGCTGCGCCGCCTCGGGTTCCAGGCAGTGCAGGATCACCTCCTGCAGCCACGGCGGGCAGTCGGCGTTCAGCGCACGTGGCGGCGGCGGATCCATCCACAGGCGCTGGCGCAGCCCGCCCGGCGTGGCCGGCGCGCCGAAAGGCAGTTCGCCGGTGGCCAGTTCGTACAGCATGACGCCGATGGCGAACACGTCGCTGCGCGGATCCCCCCGCACGCCCACCACCTGCTCCGGTGCCATCCACGCCGGCGAGCCGATGGCGGGCCGCAGCTCCGACGCGAGCAGGTCCGGGTAGTGCGCGTGCCAGCTCAAGCCGAAGTCGATCAGCACCGCGCTGCCGTCGGCCTTCAGCATCACGTTGGCGGGTTTCAGGTCCTGGTGCACCGCGTTCTGCTGGTGCAGGCTGTGCGCGGCAAGCGCCACCGCGCGGCCCCAGCGCGCGATGTCCTCCGGGGCGGGTCGCCGGCGGTTCGCCTGCGCCTCGTCCACCAGCGACTGCAGCGTGCGGCCCTCGACGTACTCCATCACCAGGAAGGGCAGCCGCGCCAGGTCGCCCGCTGCGACGAAGCGCGGCACGTGCGGTCCTTCCAGCGCCTGCAGCACCTGCTGCTCCACCTCGAAGCCCACCAGGTTCTCGGCGCCTTCCCCGCCGCCCATGCGGGGAATCTTCATCACCATGGGGAAGCCCGGATCGGGCCGTCCGCTTTCGTAGGCGACGCGGTGCAGCTGCGCCATCGCGCCGGCGTGCAGGCGCGGGCCCAGCACGAAGCCATCGATCACCGTTCCCGCTTCCAGCTTCATCGTCCCTGCTCCAGGCGTTGCGCGAAGGCCTCGGGCAGTCCCGCCGCGCGGATCGCGGCGGCCGTGCCGGCGAAGTCGTACGGTACCCGGTGGAAGGTCAGCCGCCCGTGCGCAGCGTCCAGCAGCGCGTACATGGCGCGCGGGTCGCCGTCGCGCGGCTGGCCGGCGGAGCCCACCACGGCCAGCCAGCTGCGGTGCGCCGCGATCGGCACGGCGACGCCGGGGGCCGGCTTGAAGTCCGCGAGGCGCCCGTCGGCGCCCCGGTAGTAGAGATGCTGCTCGTGCACGTGGCCGCAGAATACCTGGCGGGCGCCCCACTGCGCCTGCGCGGCATCGAGGCAGCGCTGCGCCAGCGGCGCACGGTCCACGTACTCCCAGCGCGCCGGTTCGTGCGCGCTCGCGTGCACCAGCAACGCATCGCCTGCCCGCGCAGTGAGCGGCAGTGCCGCAAGGAAGACGCGGTGCGTGTCCGCGAGCCGGGCATGCGTCCACCGGGCCGAGAGTTCTTCCGCCGTGCGCTCGCCTTGCGGCGGCGTGCAGGCCGCCGCGTCATGGTTGCCGCCCAGGACGACCGCGCCGTCGCGCGCGAGCGCCATGGCTTCCTCCACCACTTCCACCGGCTCGGGACCATAGCCGACCAGGTCGCCGAGCAGCGCGAAGCGCGTGGCCCCGTGTTCGCGTGCATGGCCCAGGCAGGCCCGCAGCGCGCGCAGGTTGGCGTGCACGTCGGAGAGCAGGGCCAGCGTCATCGCGCCATGATCGCCCAAAAGGGCGAGCCCTACGACCGAGCCTGGCGGGCCATCCAGGCCGCGGCCGTGTCCGCGAGTTCGGCAAGCACTTCGTCATTCGTGCGCCCCGATCGCACGAGCACGTGGAACGCGTGGTCGGCCCCTTCCACCACATGCAGCGTGGCCCGCGTGCCCAGCGGCTGCACGACCTGGCGGACCAGGTCCAGGTCCGCCAGCGCATCGCGCGTGCCTTGCAGGAACAGCATCGGTCCCCGGACCTGCGCGAGATGCTTCGCCCGCTCCGTCCCTGGCTTGCCATCGGGATGCAGCGGAAAGCCGACGAAGACCAGGCCGCGCACGCCGGGCAACGGCTCCGCCGCCTGGGCCTGCGAACTCATGCGCGCCCCGAAGGACTTCCCCCCGCAGAACATTGGCAGGCCGGGGAAGCGCCGCGCGGCTTCGGCCACCGCAGCGCGCACGGCGGCCTGCGCCACGGCCGGCGGATCGGGCCGCCGCGAGCCCTGCTGCATGAACGGGAACTGGTAGCGCAGCACCGCCACGTCGCGGGCGCAAAGGCCGGCGGCAAGCGCGCCGAGGAAGGGGTGCTCCATGCCGGCGCCGGCGCCGTGGGCGAGCACGAAGCAGGAAGAGGGGTGTTCGGGGGAATCGACCAGGGCGGCGACGGTGCCGCCCGAGGAAAGCTGGAGCGTGAGGGCTTGCGGGTTCACGGGAGGTCGCGCGGGCGGTGGAGGCCCGCAGCGTACCTCAGTGCAGCACCGTCTCCACGGCCGGGGCGGACAGTTCGCGGCCGACCATGGCGCGGGCGTAGAAGTAGTTGTTGCGCGCGTTTTCGCTCATGCCGTCGAGGTCCACCTGGCCCGTCGGGTCGCACGGGAAGGCGTAGCCGCGGCCACTGTGGAACAGCGAGCGGAAGCAGAGCTGGAAGGCATGGGACTCGTTCATCGCATTCTCCTTGGCCTTGGGGCGCAACGCCCCTCCTGTGCGTTCCACTATGGTCGACGCCGGGGCTCCCAGCGATCGGAAGGCCGCGCGTCGGCAGGCGGGCGCGCATCCGAAGCGCAAGCGCGTCCGGGACTAGGCTCCATAGGAGGCGTCCTATGTTGAGTCGGCATCCGGCTGACCCAACCATGGGCGGCTTGCTGGGCCATGGGAGCGTCAGCGCGGCGTCGAAGCCGCCACGCGGTCGTTGATGGACTGCAGGTACACCGTCACGTCGGCGATCTGTTCGTCGGTGAGCTCCTCGCCCCAGGGCGGCATGAACTCCGAGCGGCCCATGGACTTGCCGCCGTTGCGCACGATCAGGCGCATGTACTGGATGTTCTTGTCGCTGGCGCGCAGGTTCGCCGGGCGCGGGGTGTACAGCTTGGCGGCGCGCCCATTGCCGTCCGCATTGGGCCCGTGGCAGGTCACGCAGTAGTTGAAGAACACCAGGCTGCCGCGGAAGGCCTGCGCGTCGGGTCCGTCGCGGGCGAGCAGCGGCTTCGCCGTGGTCGCGACCACCTGCGCGTAGGCCTGGCTCAGCTGCGCGCCCGCATGGCAGGCGCCCGCCAGCAGCACCGCGGCGAGGAGCACCCGCCTCACTTGGGCTTCACCTCGATGGTCATCTTCATGTCCGGGTGCACGGCGCACTCGACGTCGACGATGCCCGACTTGTCCATCAGCACCGACTTGGCCAGGCCCTGGCCGTAGGAGCCGAGGTCGAAGCTCTTGGTGTCCGAGAGCGAGAACACGTTGTGGGCGAACGGGTCGTCGTTGACGAACCGGACGCTGTCCCCGACGGTGACCGTGAGCTTCTTGACCGAGAAGGCCTTGCCCTTCTGGCTCACGACCTGTTCGGCGGCCAAGGCCTGGCCCGCGACGAGCGCGAACGCGAGGCCCGCGGCGAGAGGGAGGATGCGACGCATGCTGGTTCTCCTGGAAGCGATGGAATTCATGCCTTGAGGCTGGACAGGCGCTGCAGCAGCGCGGTCGACGTCTGCATCAGCGCGGCCGAGGTCTGGTCCAGCAGCTGCGCGTGGCGATGGCCGTCCTGCAGCGCGGCTGCCAAGGCCTGCGATTCGCGGTCCACGGACTGCACGCGCCGCACCTGGCGCTGGAAGGTTTCGCGAAAGCCCTGCACCTCTTCGTGCATGCCGTCGGCGAGGCCCTGGTTGGAGCGGGCCGAGCTGTCCAGCGCGGCGATGCGGGAAGCGCCTTCGTCCATCAACGCGCTGGTCTGCTGCACGGCGTCGGTGGTGGCGCCGAGCTGGTGGGTGATGTCCTCGCTCGCCTTGCGGATCTGCAGGGCGGCCTGTTGCGTGTCCTCGGACAGCTTGCGCACGGAGCTCGCGATCACCGAGAAGCCCCGGCCGGCCGCGCCGGCGCGCGCCGCCTCCACGGCCGCATTGAGCGACAGCAGCCGCGTGGTGGCGGAGATCACCTCGATCTGGTCGGCGAAGCGGGCGATGTCGCTGCGGCTGCGCGCCAGGGCGCGCGTGCCCTCCAGCACCTGGTGCAGGCGTGCGCTGGTGCCCTGGATCTGCTGCGCCACTTCGCCGGCTTCGCTGGCGTGCTGGCGCGACATGGCAGCCGACGCATGGCAGGTCTCGCCGAGCTGCTCCATGTCGCGCAGGCAGGCTTCCGCCTCCTGGCTCGTGGCCGCCATCGCTTCCTGGCAGCGCTCCAGCAGCGTGTGCAGCCGACGGTTGGCGCCCTGCACGTCGTGGTTGATGCCATCGAGCTGCTCGCCGCCGGCCTGCAGCTCGCGCGCGCTGTGCGCGACTTCCTCCAGCAGCTGTTCCACCGGCACGAAGCGGCGCATCAGGCGCCGGAAGAACAGCACGCCCGTGAGCATGCTCAGCACCGTGGCGACCAGCAGGCCGTACATCATGCGTTCGAACATTGCCGCCCGCTCCAGCGCCGCAAGCTGCCGCGCCTCGGCTTCCCGCTGCAGGATGGCGGAGGACAGCGCGTCGATCAGCTTCAGGGGCTCCAGGATGCCTTGCCGCGCGGCGGCCGCTTCGGCGCGCGCGCCCTTGCGGGCGAGCTGGATCACGGTGACGCGCGGGCCCTTGACGCTGTCCACCAGCCGGCCCATCGTGACCACGTCGCCGCTGGAGGGCAGGGCCGCGTGCAATTCGTTGACGGCGTCTTCCAGCCGCGAAGCGGCGGCGATGGAGGCGACCGCGGCTGCGCGCACCCGGGCCGGGTCCTCCTCGATCAGCGTCTGCGACAGCAGGCGGTCCACCTCGAGCACCGCCAGCCGCGCCTCGACGGCCGCCTGCGAGCGCTGGTCGATCGCCTGCCCGGTCTGCGCGACCTCGCTGATCAGGTTCCACATGGCTGCGGCGCTCGAAGCGGCGACCAGCACGACCAGCAGCGTCATCGCCACGGCGAACCACGCGAGCTGCCGCTTCCACTGCCCCACCGCCGTGTGCCGCTGCTCGCGCCGCGCGGCAGGCCAGGCAGGCGCTGCCGGTCCAGGCAGCACCGGCGTGGCGATCACGCCCGTCTTCACCATCCCCCCTCCCTGCGCCGCGTTGCTGTTATTGCGGCAGCTTCGGCGCCACGAACGCCGTCTGCTCGCCCGTGAGGGCGCGCATGAAGGCGACCAGATCCTGCTTGTCCTGCTCGCTGAGCGTGAGCGGACGCACGTCGGCGGACACGTTGCTGCGGTCGTCGCCGCCGCGCACGTAGTGGTCCACCACGTCGCGCAGGGTGGCGGCGGAGCCGTCGTGGTAGTAAGGCGCGGTGAGCTCGATGTCGCGCAGCGTCGGCGTCTTGAAGGCGCCCTTCATCGCGGCCACCTTGCGGATCGCGAAGCGGCCGACGTCGTTGCCGCGGATGCCGATGTTGTGGAAGCCGTTGTCGGTGAAGTTGGGGCCGCTGTGGCAGGCGGCGCAGTTGCCCTTGGCCGGGTCGACGAACACCTTGTAGCCGCGGTACTGCTCGGGCGTCAGCGCCCGCGTGTCGCCGGCCACCCAGCGGTCGAAGGCGGAGTTGCGCGACACGAGGGAGCGCTCGAAGACGGCCCACGCCTTGGCGACGGTCTCTTCCCTGATCGGTTCGCCGGGATACGCCTCGGCGAACATCTTCTGGTAGCCGGGAAGCTCGCGCACCTTGACCATCGCGGCGGCGAACTCCGCCTTGCTCAGGTGGCGGTGCGGGCCGATCGCCTGGTCCTCCAGCGAGCTCTTGCGGCCATCCCACATGAACTGCGTGTTGTAGGCGAGGTTTTCGATCGTCGGCGAATGGCGGCCAACGACTTCGCCATTGGGCAGCACCGGCAGCTTGCGGCCGTCGGTCCAGCCCAGGTGCGGCAGGTGGCAGGAGGAGCAGGACATGGCGCCGCTGCCGGAGAGGCGGGTGTCGAAGAACAGGGCCTTGCCCAGTTCCACCCGCGCCGGCGTGATACGGTTGTCGGCGGGTTGCGGGATCTGTTCCGGCAGGTGCCAGGCCTGCTTTTCGTCGGCGGTCGGTGCCGGGACCGAGGAGCCCAGCGTGGCGCAGGCGGCCAGCAGGGCGGCCGCGGCGGCGGCGAACGTCACGGAACGGGCGGTGTGGGCCATCGCAATCTCTCCTGTCCGGCCGACCGCGGAAGCGATCCGGCGCAGACACAATTTAGGAGAGATTGGATACAAATGGCAACATGCGCTTAGGTGGCATGCTTACCGCTCGTTAGGGCTGCGGCTGCCGCCGGTCGGCTGCCACGCGGTCACGCGCGTCAGTTCACGCGGTCAGGGCGCGGGTCCGGGCTACGGGTTTCTGCGGGGTGGCGCGCGGGGCACCGGCCGCCGAACCAGCGGCGTCTTCCACCTGGAAGCGCGCGACCGCGCGCTGCAGCGCATCCGCCTGTTCCGCCAGGGACGCGGTGGCTTCGGCTGCTTGCTGGACCAGCGCGGCGTTCTGCTGCACGCCCTGCTCCATCTCCGTGACCGCGGTGTTCACCTGCTCGATGCCGGAGCTCTGCTCGCGGCTCGCGGCGGCGATCTCGCCGATCAGTTCGGCGACCTTGCGCACCGAGCCGACGATCTCCTGCATGGTCTCGCCCGTGTTCACGACCAGCTTGTGCCCGGCCTCCACCTGCGCGGTGGAAGCGCCGATCAGCGCCTTGATCTCGCGCGCGGCCGCGGCGCTGCGTTGCGCCAGCGTGCGCACCTCGGACGCGACGACCGCGAAGCCGCGGCCCTGCTCGCCCGCACGCGCCGCCTCCACCGCCGCATTGAGCGCCAGGATGTTGGTCTGGAAGGCGATGCCGTCGATGACGCCGCTGATCTCCGCGATGCGCCCGGCGGAGCCGGCGATGCCGTCCATGGTGCGCACCACGTCCTGCACCAGCTCGCCGCCGCGCGTGGCGGCGTCCGACGTCGTGCGCGCGAGCTCGCTTGCCTGGTGCGCCGTCTCGGCGTTGTGCGCCACGGTGGACGTCAGTTCCTCCATGGAGCTCGCGGTTTCCTCGAGCGTGCTCGCCTGCTGCTCGCTGCGCCAGGCGAGGTCGCGGTGGCCCTGCGCGAGCTGCGAGCTGTCGGACGCCACGGTGCGCGCGCTGCGCGAGACCGCACCGACCAGGCGGGCGAGGTCCCCCGTCATGCGCTCCAGGCCGCGCAGCATCTTCTCGGTTTCGCCGTAGGCGGTGACGTTCACCTTCGCGGTGAGGTCACCTTCGGCCACGCGGCCGATCACGTGGCTCGCGGCGCGGATGGACGCGAGGATGCCGGAGCGGATGCTCACGCGCAGGTAGATCCCCAGGGCCATGCCGACCGCCAGGACAGCGCCCACGCCGGTGGCGAAGGCCGGGCGATCCGCCTCGGGCACGTAGCCCCAGGCCAGTCCCGTCACGGAGAGCATGCCGGCAAGGACCAGGGCCAGCATGAGATAGAGCTTGGTGATGACCGAGAACCGCATCTCGTCCCCCAACTTTCTTGTGCGTCAGGGCCCGGACTTTGGCGCAGTGTGCGCACGCAGTCAAACGAACCGTTGCGCAAACGTGCATTCCGGCACGCTCGGCCGGATTCAGGCCAGGCAGTAGCTGCTCGCGCGCCTGTAGCTCGCGCCCCAGGTCCGGTAGCCCTCGCGGTCGATGTGGATGCGCCCGCTCGGATAGCGGCTCACGCCCATCGCCCAGTCCTGGCCTTCTTCGCGCCAGAAGCGGCACAGGTGCGCCCCTTCCTCTTTCGTCAGCGGCGCGAGGTCGATCGCGAAGCGCTGGTGCGCGCTGCCCGCCGCGCCGCCGGCGCAGCGGTTCAGGCGCGGATCGCGGTACGCCGACACGACCTCGACCTGCGGCAGCACGCCGCGCGCGCGCAAGGCCTGCAGCAGCACCAGCACGTCGCGCACGCGCGTCCACTCCTCCACCGGCGGCAGCTCGAAGGGCTCGGCATGGCATTCCTTCCACATGGACGCGCTGCGCAGCAGCTGGTAGGTCGGCACGACCTGGGCGACGCGTTCGTGCACGAGGAATTCCTCGAACGCCTCGATCTCGCGGGGATGGCGCGCGCGCCAGTGCGAGAAGAGGACGGCATCGCGTTCCGGGTCCGCGAGCGGCGCGCTGGCTGCGGGCGCCGGCGGCAGGGCCTCGGGCGGGGGGGCCGACTGCGCGGTGGCGGGGGCAGGCGCCGGGGCCTGCGCGGGCGGGCTGCAGGCCGGCAGGACCACCAGCAGCGGCCACAGGAAGCAGAGGCGGCGCAGGCGCGGTCCCATGCAGCGAGCCTAGCGCAGGGCGCTCGAACGCGGGGGCAAGGCAGCCTCAGCCTTGCAACGGCAGCGCCAGCTCGAACGCCACGCCGCCTTCCTCGTTGCGGCAGCGGACCGTGCCGCCCATCTTGGCGAGGTAGGTGCGCACGACGAACAGGCCCTGGCCGCGCCGGCCGCTTTCGGCCGCGCCTTCGGTGACGCCGTAGTCGAAGATGCTCTCCATGCGGTCTGCGGGAATCGCCGGCCCGCGGTTGTGGATCCGCACGACGGCCTGGCCGTCGTGCTTGTGCAGCGCCAGCGTGACCGGCGTGCCGGGAAAGCGGTGGCGCTGCGCGTTGCGCAGGATGTGCGACATCACGTCCTCCAGCGAGAACGGGTCCGCGCGCACCGTCACCGGCGTGCCGATGGGCGTGTACCGCACGTCCTCGATCCCGGCATAGGCGGCGTTGGCGGCCACGTCGCGCAGGAAGGCGTCGAGGTCCAGCGGCGACAGGTCCAGTTGCGCCGCGGCCAGCGCCTCGCTCGGGGAAGCCTGGCCGTACAGCACCCGCACGGCCTGCTGCATGCGCTGCACGTAGCGGTGGGCGGGGTCGGTGGGGTCGGGGTGCAGCACCATCAGCGACTGCAGCGGCGACAGGATCTCGTGGCCCACGGCCTGCAGCATGTCGCGCTCGCGCTCGGCGCGCAGCTGCTCGCGCTGCACGTCACCCTTCACGCGTTGCAGCAGGTCCGCGAGGCCGCCCGCCAGGATGCCCAGCTCGTCGCGTCCGCGCAGGTCCGACACGTCGAGCTGGCCGATGCCGGCGTCGCCGGTCGGCTCGCGCTGCACGTTGTGCGACACCGCCGCCGCGCGCCGCGTGAGCACCGCGATGCGGCGGATCAGGCCGACCTCGATCACGATCCAGGCGAGCGCGATCGCCGCGAGCATCGCGCCCACGTACCAGGACATGCGCGTGGCCACCGCGCCCAGGCCGCGTGCCACGCCCTGCGCGTCGCCGGTCAGCCGCACCTCGAAGGCGCCCATGGGCGTCGCCACGCTCTCCTGCGCCGAGATCGGCGCCGGCCGGGCGGTCACGGGCAGCTGGTCGATCAGGCGCAGGATCAGCGGCGAGCTGTGGCCCGCGCTGTCTTCCGGCGACTTGAGCACGGCCAGCGGCTGCGCCTGGCCCGCGCGGCGGATAGCAAGCACTTCGCCGGGCTGCAGCAGGCGCGCCAGGTCCTGCAGGTTCGCGGGCGGCACCGCGCCGGCGGCGTTGCTGTCGAAGACGGACGTGCCGCCGGGCGCGAGCATCTGCAGGTGCACGCGGATGCGGTCCAGGTCCGGCGGCGGCCACGAGGGACGCGCGGAACCGAGCGCGGCGCGGAAGGCCTCCACCGGCAGCCGGATGGCGTAGGACACGCGGCGCGCGCAATCGGGCAGCTCGCCGCCGCCGGCGCAGCTGGCGCTCTGCCAGACCCAGCCGCGGAAGTCGCGCAACGGCTGCGCATCGGGCGGCAGCGTGGTGTCCGCGGGCGCGGGATAGGCCGTAAGGCGGCCGCGCACCAGCGGTTCGCCGCGCAGCGACAGGCGCTCGAACGGCGCGACCCAGCTGCGCACCTCGCCGCGCATCTCCAGGCGGATGCGCGCATGGTGCACTGCCGCCAGGTCCGCGGCACCCGGTTCGCGTCCCACCAGTTCGCCATCGAGATAGCTGCCCACGAGGTACAGGAAGCCGCCCGCGTAGGCATTGCTGCCGACGGCCACGCACAGGGCGCTGTCGTCGGGAAAGATCGTGGAGCAGCCGGCCGAGTCCACGGCCTGCAGGGCCTTGCCCGGATCGTCGAAGTCCAGCGACGGGAAGGGCAGCACCAGCGGATGCAGCGGCGGCGTTTCGGCGGAGGGATAGGGATTGAGCAGGGCGAGCTGCCCGGCAGGCTGGCGCAACCGCGCCATCACGTCGGCCTGCGTCTTGCGGAAGGTCTGCTGGTAGTTGCGGAAGCTGCGCTCCTTCTCGTCCTGCAGCAGCGCGACGGCCAGGGCCAGCGTGGCGAGCGCGAGGACGAGGAACACGGCGCGGATCAGCAGCCGCCGCCGGAACGACGCGATCCCCAGGCGGGGCACGGCGAGCGTCGGCAGCGGCAGGTCCGGCAGCTTCATGGGCGCTTGCGCGGCGCGGCATCCACCCAGCGGAAGCCGCGCATCGGCACGTTCTCGATGCCTTCGAAGGCCGTGTCCACCTCGCGGAACGCGTCGCGGATGGTGGCCACGTGCTTGCGCACGTTGTCGCGGTTGCGGCCGCTCTTCACGACGTCGAACAGTTCCTCGTAGGAGACCACCTCGCCGCGACGCTGGTACAGCGTGGCCAGGATGCGCTGGGCCGTCAGCGGCAGGTTGATGCGTTCGCCGCGCCAGGTGGGCGTGCGCTGCCACAGCGGGTCCAGCGCGAGTTCGTCGGCGGGCGCCGGCGCGGCGTCCTGCTGCGCGCGCCGCTCGCGCGCGACGCGCAGGATCTCCAGGAAGGTCTCGATGAAGTCGGCTTCCTCGAAGGTGGTCTTCTGCAGGTAGTCCCACGCATCGAGCGCCTTCATGATGCTGCGGTAGATCGCCGCCGGCATCGCCGACACCACCAGCACCGGCACGCCGGCGCGGCGCTTGTTGATCGCGTTGATCAGCGCGACGCCGGCATGGCGTTCGCGTCCCAGCTCGATGTCCAGCAGCACCACGTCGTAGGGCTCGCGCTCCAGGGCGGCCTCGGCGGTGTCGCGGTCGAACCACTGGTCCACGGTGATGCCGGGCCGCGCGGCCCGGATCCAGCCCGCGAGCTGGTTGCTGGTGGGCAGGTCATCCTCGATCACGGCGACACGGGTCATGCGGCGGATTATCCGGCGCGGCCCGAGCGGGGCCGCGGAAGAAATCTTCCGGGGCGTGAACGAAGTGGCCCGGGCGCCGCATTGTTCCTTCGCGCGCTGCTTCGAAGAATGGCTGCCATCGTCACCAACCAAGGAGAAGCACGATGAACGGCCCCACCACCACCCCCCGCGCCCTGGCCCGCTTCGCGCTGGTCGCCGCCGCCGCGGCGGCCGCCGCGTCCCTGTGGGCGCACAACCGGCCCGAGCAGGGCCTGCTGCTGGACGCGCAGACCTGGACGGAAGAAGTGACGACTGCCCAAACGGGTCCGTGGCCCACCGATGGCTGGTACCGCCTGGTCGCCAGCGACCAGGGCGTGGACGTGCGCCGCGTGAAGCCGGCGGACCGCGGCGCGGTGCCGGCCGACGCCATGTTCTTTCGCATGAAGGGCACCACGCTCAAGGCCGGCATGCACCCCAGCCAGCGCCAGCTGGAGATCCTCCATCGCGACCTGGCGCCCCGGATGGCCAACCGCTTCAGCCTGCAGGTGGCGGAAGTGGACGCCAGCGTGCGCTACGACATCAGCTACGGCGGCCATTCCTACACCTACGTGATGGGCCCGCGCGGCACCAGCACCAGCGTGCGCGGCGTCGCCGACATCGACGGCGACGGCCGTCCCGACTTCGTCGTGGACGTCGAAGGCCTCGCCACCTACGTGCTGCTGTCGTCCAAGGCGCAGCCGGGCTTCAACCTGCCGACGGCCGAAATGCCCGCGGAACTCTAGGGACCCACGCAGGAAAGAGGAGAAGAACATGCTGGCCCGCCTGAATACCATCGTCCGCGCGATCCGCCTGGGCATCGCGCGCCGTGTCCGCCGGCCCGCCCAGGGCGAGATGCTGTATGCGGAGGGCGCCCTGCGGCGCGTGCAGCAGGCGAAGCGCGCCATTGGCGCGGCCGCCGTCGTCGGGGCGGCCGGCTGGGTGCTGTTCACGCATCCGCCGCTGCGCACCGTGGGCCCCGGCGAGGTGGGCGTGCGCACCAACCTCGTCACCGGCACCGTGGAACAGTGGCGCGACGGCGGCATCCTCGCGGTGCCGGGGCTGCATGCCACGCAGGTGTTCTCGCTGCGGGACCGGACCTACAAGCCGGCGCAGCTCGCGAGCGCCGCCGGCCCCGCGCCCGTGCAGTCGGTCGAAGGACTCTCGGTGGGCGTGGACATGGCGGTGCGCTATGCGCTCGACCCGGCGCGGCTCGCCGCCACGGCCCGCAACCTGCCCGCCGACGTCGACGCCGAGATCGTCGAGCCGGCGGTGCAGAACGTCGTCTACAAGGTCTTCGCCCGCTACACCGTGCGCGAGATCTTCTCCACCAAGCGCGTGGAGATCCAGCAGGCGATCGAGGCCGACCTGCGCCAGCGGCTGGCCGCCGACGGCGTGCTGCTCAAGGGCGTGCTGGTGGGCAAGGTGGACCTGCCGGCCGACTACCGGCGCGGCATGGAGAACCTGCTTGCCGAGGAGCTCGAGACGCAGAAGATGGAGTACACGCTGCAGCTGAAGGACAAGCGCGTGAAGCAGACCGAGCTGGAAGCAACGGCGGAGAAGGTGCAGCGCGAGGTGCGCGCCGAAGCCGCCGCGCGCGAGCAGGTGATCGCCGCCCGCGCCCAGGAGGAAGCGATGAAGCACGTGCTGCCGTTCAAGCAGCGCCAGATCGAGCAGCGCCGCCTGGAGGCCGAGGCCGAAAAGGAGGCGCGGCTGAAGCAGGCCGAAGGCAACGCGCAGGCCCGCCGCATCGAGGCGACCGGCGAGGCCGATGCCCGCAAGCGCCTGGCCGAGGCCGAGGCGTTCCGCATGGAGAAGGTGGGCGAGGCCAGTGCGCAGCAGATGGCGCGCGAAGGCGCGCTGCTGTCGCGCCATCCGCTCCTGATCCAGAAGACCCTGGCCGACAAGCTCTCGGACAAGGTGCAGGTGATCATCGCCCCGCCCGGCGCTGCGAGCGGCTTCATCGGCGCGAACCTGCTCGGTGGCGGCAACCCGGGGCGCGAAGCCGGCCCGCAGCACACCGCCGCCCGCAACGGCGAGGAGGAGTGAGCATGCTCGCGGCCACCCTCATGACGGCTGTCGCAGCGGCCAGCCTGGGCACCGCGATCGTCGCGACCGACGCCGCGCAGCTGCGCGCGGCGCCGCGCGAGTCCGCGCCCGCCCAGGCGCAGCTGTGGCAGGGCGAAGCGCTGGAAGTGCGGGGCGAGCGCCTGGGCTACCTGCAGGTGTGGGACTACCGGCGCGAGCGCGGCGGCTACGTGCGGACGAACCAGGTGCGCCGCTGGGCCCTCGCGCCGGCCGACGCACCGGACCTGCTGGCGGTGGTGCGCTTCCTGCGCGATGCACCGGGGGCGGAGTCGCTGGGCATCGGCCTCGCGGCCGCCTACCTGCAGGCCGCGCCGGCGGAAGCATTGCGCGGACCCGCTGGCGCGGATGCGCTCGATGCGCTGGGCACCTTCGCGGATCGCCTCGCCCGCCGGGCCTCCAGCGACCTGGTCACCAGCAAGACCGCGCAGGCGGCCCTGTCCGCGCACCTGGAAGTCGCGGCGCGTTACGGCGTGAAGTTCGACAGCTATGAACACGATGGCCGCGTGCGCCTGTGCTACGACGGCGATGCGTTTCGCCGCGTCCTCGCCTTGCCGGCGCAGGCGGAGCAGAAGGCGCGGGCGGCCCTGGCGCTGACCCAGCCGGAATGCATCGATCCCGCGTTGCAGCCGCTGGCGCGGCACCAGCGGAACGTCTGGCGCGCGGAAGTCCTGGAACGCGTGGACACTGCCGCTTTGCCGGCGCACGTGCGCAACCGCATCGCGCTTCGGCGCGCGTCGGTGTGGAGCACGCTCGCGTACGAACAGGCCCGGCTGGGGGAGCCGGGGCAGGCGGCCGCGGAGCGCGCCATCGCCGAACTCGCGGCCGTGCGCAAGGGCGAGCTTGCCGAGGACGACCAGCCTGCGTGGAACGAAGCCGCGATGCGCGTGAATGCCTCGCGCTGGGCGGCGCAGCCGGCGACCGCGCCGCAGGCACGTCCCGACCGGCCGTGGATCCTCACGCAGGCCGGCCAGCCGGGCGAAACCTGCGTGCTGCTGCTGGACCGGCAGCACGACGCGAAGGATCCGCTGGCCCGGCGCTGCACCTATGCGCTGGTGTGGCCGCAGTCGGCCAGCCTCAACCGGGAAGGCAATGCGCTGGCGCTCGCGGTGCAGCCGCTGGAGGCGTGGCGCGAGCTGTGGGTGTTCCGCCGGCAAGGGCGCCAATGGGGGATCGACGTGCTGCCGCCGGCGGCCCTGCAGCCGCAGGTCGGCTACGCGGAGTTCGCGGGCTGGGTGCCCGGTGGGGAACAGTTGCTGGTCGCGCGGGAAGCGCGGGCCGAAGGGCGGTACCGCCGCAGTTATGAGGTGGTGAGCCTGGCGTCGCTGGCGACGCAGCGGCAGGCGAACGAACCGGCGGGCCTGGTGCCGTTCCAGCGCTGGCAGGATCCGGCCTGGAGGCGGATGACGGTGTCCTTGCGGTGAACGACAAACCGTCATTCCCGCGGAGGCGGGAATCCAGGGCTTTCGAGAGCCGCGGATGCGGGAGCCCTGGATCCCAGCCTCCGCGGGGATGACGGCCGGTTCAAGCCGCAGCTCTGGCTCGCCGCGCCCGCTGCACGAACTCCGGCAGGAAGCTCCGCCGGCTCCGGTCCGCGAACGCCACCGTCACCTGCGTGGCGCTCGCCTCTTCCACCACGCCGCGGCCGTAGCGCCGCACCTCCACCAGGTCGCCGCGCGAGAAGACCGGTGCCGCCTGTTCCGGGCCCGTGGCCGGCGGCGCTTGCTGTTCGCGCTGCAGCAGATCCTCCACCACCGCCTCGTGCGCCGCGATGCGGCGGCAGTTGTCGCAGTGCCCGCAGCGCTCGAAGGGCGCGTCGCCCTCCAGGTGCTCCAGCACCACGCGCCAGCGGCACTGGCCCGTCTGGGCATAGAACACCATGCGCTCCAGCGCCTCGCGATCGAGGTCGCGCTTGCGGCCGTAGCCTTCGGTGAGCGCGCGCAGCCGGGCGGGGCTGGCCGACGGCGCCTGCAGGCGCAGCGTGCCGTCGCGCGACTGGGACACGATGCCGTCCTTGCGCAGCAGTCCCAACGCGACCTGCAGCTTCGCCTTCGCGCGGCCGGTGCGTGCCTGCAGCAGCGGCAACGTCCAGGCTTCGGCTTCCGCCGGTTGGTCGCGCAGGGCTTGCGCGATCGCGAGCGCGTCCTCTTCGCCCGGGTAGCGGCCGGCCAGGAAGAACTGCTGGATGGCCTTGTCGCCGCGCAGGAACAGCAGCGTGCAGCGCGCCAGCACGCCGTCGCGCCCGGCGCGGCCGGCCTCCTGGTAGTACGCCTCCAGCGTGGCCGGCATCTGGTAGTGCAGCACGAAGCGGATGTCGGGCTTGTCGATGCCCAGGCCGAACGCGTTCGTGGCCACCATCACCCGGCGCTCGCCGGCCATGAAGGCTTCCTGCACCGCGGCCCGTTCGCTCGCCGGCAGCTTGCCGTGGTACAGGCCGGCCGATGCGCCCGCGGCCTCCAGTGCCGCATGCACCGCGTGCGCCGCCTTCACGGTGGCGGTGTACACGATGCCGCTGCCCGCGAACGCGCGCACGAGCTTGAGCACCTGCGCCAGCTTGTCGGGTTCGCGGGCGACCGAGAGCACGCGCAGGTCGAGGTTGGGACGGTAGGCGCTCGTGTTCACGACGCCGTCGGCCGGGATGCGCAGCTGGGCGCAGATGTCGCCGGCGATGTCCTCGGTGGCGGTCGCGGTGAGCGCGAGCACGACGGGACGGCCCAGGCGCGGCAGCACGTGGCCGATTTCGAGGAAGGCCGGGCGGAAGTCGTGGCCCCAGTGCGAGATGCAGTGCGCCTCGTCGACGGCGAGCAGGGAGATCGGATGCGCCAGCAGCTTCGCGAGGAAGCCCGGCTCCGCCAGCCGCTCGGGCGTGGTCATGACGATGCGCGCACTGCCGTCGGCCACGGCCTCTTCGGCCGCGCGGGCCTCCTCGCTGCCGATCGCGCTGTTCACCTGCACGGCGGGGATGCCGAGGTCACGCAGCGACTCGCACTGGTCCTTCATCAGTGCGATCAGGGGCGACACGACGACGGTGCGGCCGGGAAGCAGCAGGGCCGGCAACTGGTAGCACAGCGACTTGCCGGCCCCCGTCGGCATCACGGCCAGGGTGGACTGTCCGGACAGGACGCGTTCGATCACGGCGGCCTGTCCCGGCCGCAGCCGCGGCAGGCCGAAGGCGTCGCGCAGCACGGCGCGCACGCGCCGCATCGTGGCGGCCGGCGTCGCGGTGCCGCGCATGGATCAGCGTTCGTCGCCGGAGGGGTCGGGGTCGGCGGCCGCCTCGTCGGTGTCGAGGTCGGTCATCTCCATGGCGTCGGGATCGGCTTCGGGGAAGCCTTCGTCGTCGGCCAGGCTCTCGATGCGGTCCGGCTTGATGTCGCCGCCGATCTCGGCGTCCGGGCCCGCGACCGCCCCGCGGTCGCCGGTCTTGGCGGAGTCGATGGTCTCGTCGCTCGCCTCGCGGGTGCCGATGGTGTCGCTGCCGCTGTCCGAGTTGTCGCTCGGGCCCAGCAGTTCGGCTTCGCGGCCGCCGGGTTCTTCGGGCGCGCGATCGCCGCCCAGGATGCTGCTGTAGGCCATGGTGTTCTCCTTCCGCTGGGATGCGGACAGTCTCCCGCGGCGCCCCCCAGCCCGGCGTCGGCACGGGCACCGCCGCCGTGTCGGACGCAGCCGTGCGGCCCGCTGTCGCGCCTGCATCCCGCAGTGGCGAAGCGCTCGCGTACAGTGGCCGGCAAGGAGACCCCATGACTGCAGCAGCGACGCCCGCGCCCGCGGGCCTGCCCCCGTTCCGCCCGATTCCCGACGTGCTGCGCGAGCACGCGCGGGCGCGTCCCGGCCACCTGGCGCTGTGCCAGGGCGGGGAGCGCCTCGCGTGGGGCGCGCTCGATGCGCAGGTGGAGCGCATCGCGGCGCGCCTGCAGGCGCTGGGACTGCAGCCGCGGGAAAGCATTGCGCTCTGCGGCGCCAATTCGCTGGCCTACCTCACCCTGTTCCTCGGCGCATTGCGCGCGGGGCTCGCGGTGGCGCCGCTGCCCACGGGAACGACCGTGGAGCAGCTGGAAGGCATGGTGCGCGACAGCGGTGCGCGGATCCTGTTCGCCGACGCCGGCGTGCCGGCCCTGCGGGTGGAAGCACCGCGCGTGCGCATGGACGACCCGGCCACCCTCGCGGGGTGGCTGGGTCCGGAAGCCGGGCCGCCGCGGCCGGCGGGCATCCAGCCGGACTGGCCTTTCAACATCATCTATTCCTCCGGCACCACCGGCACGCCCAAGGGCATCGTGCAGCCGCACGGCATGCGCTGGGCGCACGTCGCGCGGGGCGAGAACTTTGGTTATGGGCCCGACACCGTGGCCCTGGTGGCCACGTCCCTGTGCTCCAACACCACGCTGGTGTCCGTGTTCCCCGCGCTCGCCAAGGGCGGCACCGTGGTGCTGACGGAGGGTCGCTTCGATCCCTCCGCCTACCTCGCATTGGCGCAGGAAGTGCGCGCAACCCACGCGATGCTGGTGCCGGTGCAGTACCAGCGCCTGATGGCCGTGCCGGAGTTCGGCCGCTTCGACCTGTCGTCCTTCCGCATGAAGTTCTGCACCAGCGCGCCGTTCTCCGCGGCGCTCAAGGCCGACGTGCTGGCGCGCTGGCCGGGCGGCCTGGTGGAGTACTACGGCATGACCGAGGGCGGCGGCACCTGCATCCTGGAAGCACACAACTTCCCCGCCAAGCTGCACACCGTCGGCCAGCCGGCGGAGGGCCACGACATCCGCCTGATCGACGAAGACGGCCGCGAGCTGCCGGCCGGCGCCATCGGCGAGGTGGTGGGCCGTTCGGGCGCCATGATGACCGGCTACCACCACCAGGAGGCCAGGACCCGCGAGGCCGAGTGGCACGACGCCGAAGGCAACCGCTTCATCCGCACCGGCGACGTGGGACGCTTCGACGAGGACGGCTTCCTGACGCTGATGGACCGGCGCAAGGACATGATCATCAGCGGCGGCTTCAACATCTATCCGAGCGACCTCGAGGCGGTGCTGCGTAAGCATCCGGCGGTCGCGGAAGCCGCGGTGGTCGGCGTGCCGTCGGAAAGCTGGGGCGAGTCGCCGGTCGCCTTCGTGGTCGCGCGGGGCGAGGCGCCGCCTGCCGACGAACTGCGGGCGTGGGCCAACGGGCACCTCGGAAAGACCCAGCGACTCGTAGGGCTGAGCTACCTGCCGGAGCTGCCCCGCAGCGACATCGGCAAGGTGCTCAAGCGGCAGCTGCGCGATACCTGGCGCGCAAGCTAGCGCCCGCCAACCAGCCGGCTTTCCAGCCCGGCAGTCAGGGACCCGACAGGAAGCTGCCAGGGCAATGACCGCCTTGACAATATTTGCCTAGGCAAGTATATTTCGGGGTCCATGAGCCGCAACCGTTCAGCCACGACCTTCTACAAGCCGGAGACCTACCACCCGGACGAAAGCGCCGCCTACCTGATGAAGCAGATCATCAGCTGCATGGCCGCGCAGGTCGACGAAGCGCTGGAATCGCGCGACCTGACGCACGCGCAGTGGATCCCTCTGATCAAGCTGCACATGGGCCAGGCGTCCACGGTCGCGGAGCTCGCGCGCTCGTGCTCGCTGGACGCCGGCGCGATGACGCGCCTGCTGGACCGGCTGGAAGCCAAGGGCCTGGTGGCCCGCGTGCGTTCCTCCGAGGACCGCCGCGTCGTCAACATCGAACTCACCCCCGAGGGGCGCGCGACGGCCAAGCAGATCCCCGCCGTGCTGTGCAAGGTGCAGAACGCGTTCCTCCAGGGCCTGTCGGTGGCCGAGTGGCAGCAGCTGAAGGACCTGCTGCGCCGCATCCTCGCCAACGGCCTCGCCCTGCAAGAAGAAACCCAAGGACAAGAATGAACCTCGCCCTCCATCGCGGCCGGCTTGCCGGCCTCGCCGCCGCCCTGTTGCTGGCCGGTTGCGCCAGCTACAAGGGGATCGAGCCCGAAGCCTCGCTGCGCACGCCGGCGGTCCCGGGCGCCACGTCCGAGCCCGTCGCGCCCGTCAGCGCCGAATGGTGGAAGGACTTCGGCGACCCGCAGCTCGATCGCCTCGTGCAGCAGGCGCTCGCCGACAACCCCAACCTGGGCGTCGCCCGCGCGCGCCTGCGCCGGGCGCAGGCCGCCACGGAAGCGGCCAACGCGGCCCGCTATCCCCAGGTCACGGGACAGCTGGACATCACGCGCCAGCGCTTCAGCGAGAACAGCCTCTACCCGCCGCCGCTTGCCGGCTCCATCGAGAATACGGGCACGCTGCAGGCCAACGCCAACTGGGAAATCGACTTCTTCGGAAAGAACCAGGCGGCGCTGGAGGCCGCGCTGGGCAACGCGCGGGCCGGCGAGGCGGACGTCGCGGCGGCACGCGTCGTGCTGGCGAGCAACGTCGCGCGCACGTACTTCCAACTGGTCCGCGTGCAGGAGCAGCTCGCGGTGGCGAACCGCACGCTCGCCCAGCGCGAAGAGCAGCTGAAGCTGGTGAACCAGCGCGTGGGCGCCGGCCTCGACACGACGCTGCAGCAGCGCCAGAGCGAGGGCGCGATCCCCGACGCGCGCCAGCAGATCGAGGCCCTGCAGGAGCAGGCCCAGACCACGCGCAACGCGCTCGCCGCGCTCGTGGCTTCGCAGGACGTGCCTTCCGTGGGCCAGCTGCCTGCCCTGACCGCCGAACGCGCGGGCCCGGCGCTGCCTGCGCTGCCGGCCGACCTGCTGGCCCGCCGTCCCGACATCCATGCCGCCCGCTGGCGCATCGAGGCCGCGAACCAGGACGTGCGCAACGCGAAGGCGCAGTTCTATCCCAACATCAACCTGACCGCCTTCGTCGGCCTGTCGACGCTGGGCCTCGGCAAGCTGCTGGACACGGGCAGCGGGCAATGGGGCGTCGGCCCGGCGATCCGGCTGCCGATCTTCGACGCCGGCCGCCTGCGCGCGCAGCTGAAGGTCCGCGACGCGGACCTGGATGCCGCGATCGAGAGCTACAACGGCGCCGTGCTGGAAGCCTTCCACGAGGCCGGCGACGCGGTCGCCGCCGTGCAGTCGGTGGCCCGCCAGCAGGCCGAACAAGCCCAGGCGCTGCGCGCCGCGGAAGGCGCCTACGAGATCGCCGTGCAGCGTTACCGCGCCGGCCTGGGCACCTTCCTCGATGTCCTCTCCGCCGAGACCACGGTGCTGGCCCAGCGCCGGCTGGGCGTCGACCTCGCCGCCCGCGCGCTCGATGCCCGGGTCGGCCTCTATCGCGCCCTGGGGGGCGGCTACAGCGCCCCCACCGAAGTCGCGTCGCACTGAACACAGCAAGAACCAAGTCCACAACATCATGAGCGATCAACAACCGCAAGCGAACGTGCCCGCGCTGCAGGGCAACAACGGCAAGCGCCGCAAGGCGCTCACGATCCTGGCTGTCTGCGTCGGCGTCGTCGGCCTGGGCTGGGGCGCCTACGAATGGCTGGTGGCCAGCCATTACGAGGACACCGACAACGCCTACGTGCAGGGCAACGTCATCCAGATCACGCCCCAGGTGGGCGGGACGGTGATGTCCATCCATGCCGACGAGACCGACTTCGTCAAGGGCGGCCAGCCGCTGGTGAAGCTCGACCCGGCCGACGCCAAGGTGGCGCTGGACCAGGCCGAGGCCGCGCTGGGCCAGACGGTGCGCCAGGTGCGCACGCTCTACGCCAACAACGGTTCGCTCGCCGCGCAGATCGCGCTGCGCGAGGCCGACGTGGCCAAGGCCCAGGCCGACGTCAGCCGCGCCACCGACGACTACAACCGCCGCGCCGCCCTGGTGGGCAACGGCGCCGTCTCGCGCGAGGAACTGAACCACGCCCAGGAGCAGCTGAACGCGGCACGCAGCACGCTGACCGGCTCGCAGGCCGCGGTGGTGGGCGCGCGCGAGCAGCTCGCGAGCAACCAGGCCATGACCTCCGGCACCAACGTCGACCAGCACCCGCAGGTGCAGGCGGCCGCCGCCAAGGTGCGCGAAGCGTGGCTCGCCTACCAGCGCGCCGTGCTGGTGGCACCCGTCGATGGCTACGTTGCCAAGCGCACCGTGCAACTGGGCCAGCGCATCCAGGCCGGCACGCCGCTGATGTCCATCGTGCCGCTGAACCAGGTCTGGGTGGACGCCAACTTCAAGGAAGTGCAGCTGCGCAAGATCCGCATCGGCCAGCCGGTGAAGCTCACCGCGGACATCTACGGCAAGCGCGTCGAGTACGAAGGCACCGTGGAAGGCCTGGGGGTGGGCACCGGCGCCGCCTTCTCGCTGCTGCCGGCGCAGAACGCCACCGGCAACTGGATCAAGGTGGTGCAGCGCGTGCCGGTGCGCATCGCGCTGGACAAGAAGCAGGTGCAGGAGCATCCGCTGCGCGTCGGCCTGTCCATGGATGCCATCGTGGACGTGAGCAAGCAGGAAGGCAAGACGCTGGCCGACGCCCCGCGTGCCGCCGCCGTGGCCCAGACGCAGGCGTTCGACAGCCAGGACAACGGCGCCGAGGCCGAAGTGCGCCGCGTGATCGCGCTGAACAGCGGCGGATCGTCGACGGTGGTCCAGGGCGGCCCGCCGGCCCGCAAGCACTGAGGACCGCATGGCCAACGGCAACCAGCAGCTTCCGCTGCCGCCGCTGGAAGGCTCCGCGCGCCTGTGGGGCACGATCGCGCTGTCCGCCGCCACGTTCATGAACGTGTTGGACTCCTCGATCGCCAACGTGTCGCTGCCGGCGATCGCCGGCGACCTGGGCGTGAGCCCGAACCAGGGCACCTGGGTGATCACGAGCTTCGCGGTGGCCAACGCCATCGCGGTGCCGCTCACCGGCTGGCTATCGCTGCGCGTCGGGCAGGTGCGCCTGTTCGTCGGCAGCATCATCCTGTTCGTGATCGCTTCCTGGCTGTGCGGGCTGGCGCCCAACATGGCGACGCTGATCGCGTTCCGGGCGCTGCAGGGCTTCGTCGCGGGGCCCATGATCCCGCTGTCGCAGGCCTTGCTGCTCTCCAGCTATCCCAAGGCTCTCGCCGGCCTGGCGATGGCGATGTGGGCCATGACCACGCTCGTCGCGCCCGTCACCGGGCCGCTCCTGGGCGGCTGGATCACGGACAACATCTCGTGGTCCTGGATCTTTTACATCAACATCCCGGTGGGCATCGCCGCCGCGGCGGCCACGCTGGGCATCTACCGCAAGCGCGAGAGCCCGACGCGGCAGCTCCCGATCGACAAGGTGGGGCTCGCGCTGCTGGTGGTGTGGATCGGCTGCATGCAGATTATGCTGGACCTGGGCAAGGAGAAGGACTGGTTCTCCTCGCCCCTGATCGTGGCGCTGGCGGTGATCTTCGCCGTGTCCTTCGTCGTCTTCCTGATCTGGGAGCTGACGGAGGAACACCCGGTGGTGGAGCTGCGGCTGTTCGCGCGGCGCAACTTCTGGGCCGGCACGCTGGCGACGTCGATCGCCTACGGCCTGTTCTTCGGCAACGTGGTGCTGCTGCCCTTGTGGCTGCAGCAGTTCATGGGCTACACGGCCACCGAGGCCGGCATGGTGATGGCGCCGGTGGGGCTGCTGGCGATCGTGCTGTCGCCCATCGTCGGCAAGACGATAGCCAAGGTGGATCCGCGCCGCTACGCGACCTTCGCCTTCATCGTGTTCGGGCTGGTGCTGTGGATGCGTTCGCACTTCAACACGCAGGCGGACTTCACCACCATCCTGATCCCGACGGTGATCCAGGGCGTCGCGATGGCGTTCTTCTTCATCCCGTTGTTGACGATCACGATCTCGGGCCTGACGCCGGACCGCATCCCGGCGGCGTCGGGCCTGACCAACTTCGTGCGCATCACGGCAGGCGCGATGGGGACGTCGATCTCCACCACGCTGTGGGAGAACCGGGCGACGCTGCACCACGCGCGGCTGGCCGAGACGCTGACCGGCAGCAACCCGGCCGCGCAGGCCACGCTGTCGGGGCTGCAGGCATCGGGGCTGTCGATGGAGCAGGCGCTGGCGCAGGTGAACCGGCTGGTCGACCAGCAGGCCTTCATGATGGCGGCCAACGACATCTTCTATGGCTCGGCCATCCTGTTCCTGATGCTGATCCCCCTCGTGTGGCTGACGCATCCGCAGCGCGCCTCCGCGGGCGGCGGCGAAGCGGCGGCCGGCGCGCACTGACCGGGCCAGGCCGGCCATGCGGCGCCGTCCGACAGGGCGGTGCCGCATGTTCGACGGCGACGGGTGTGCTTGGCGCTGACGCACGCCTTCGAACCCCGCGTTCACCGACACTCCCCGCCCGCCCACAGGGCAGGCGCGGCCGCGCGCGCATTCTGGAGCCCGTACCGGGAGATGCTCCAATGAAATACATGCACAAGGCCATCTGGCAAGCCGACGGAAACCTGGTGATCCGCGGCAACACCCGCGCGCTGCTGTTCCGTGCACTGCAGGACGTGCGCGCCGACCTGGCGGCCCGTGGCGAGGAGGCGGATCCGCTGAAGCGCACGCTGGCGGCGCTGCAGGACGTGCTGGGCGAGTACGACGGCCCGGTGCCGAGCGCGGTCGACCTGCTGGGCGACCCGGTCAAGGAACGCGTCTCGCGCAACCTCCTCAAGGGCTGACCGAAGCCAGCAGGGCGACGTTGCCGCCCGCGGCGGTGGTGTTGACGGTCACGGTCTGCTCCGCGCAGAAGCGGGGCAGGTAGTTCGGGCCGCCGGCCTTGGGACCGGTACCGGACAGGCCTTCGCCGCCGAAAGGCTGCACGCCCACCACGGCGCCGATCATGTTGCGGTTGACGTAGACGTTGCCGATGCGCGCCTCGCGCGCCAGCGCCTGGGCCCGGCTGTCGATCCGGGTCTGCACGCCCAGCGTGAGGCCGTAGCCGATCCGGTTGATGGCCTGGATCACCTCCTGCGGGTCGCCGCGCCAGCGCGCGACGTGCAGCACCGGGCCGAAGATCTCCTGCTTCACCACCTCCACGCCGCCGACCTCGAAGGCCTGGGGCGCGAGCAGGTGCGTGCCCGGGCCGAACGGCGAGGGCGCGAGCAGCGGCGTCGCTTCCGAGCGCAGGCGCTCCAGGTGGCGCTGGAGGTTTTCAAAGGCGTCGCCATCGATCACCGGCCCGACGTCCGTGCGCCACTGCGCGGGATCGCCCGCGACGAGTTCACCGGCCGCGCCCCGCAGCATGCGGACCACCCCATCGGCGACGGCCTCGTGCACGACCAGCAGGCGCAGCGCGGAGCAGCGCTGGCCGGCGGAGCGGAAAGCGCTCTGCACCACTGCGTCCACCACCTGTTCCGGCAGCGCCGTGGAGTCCACGAGCATCGCGTTGATGCCGCCGGTCTCGGCGATCAGGGGCACGATGGGGCCGTCCTTCGCCGCCAGCGCGCGCTGGATGCTCTTGGCCACCTGCGTGGAGCCCGTGAACACCACGCCGGCGATGCGGGGTTCGGCGACCAGCGCAGCGCCGATGGTTTCGCCCGGCCCGTGCAGGAGCTGCAGCGCATCGCGTGGCACGCCGGCTTCGTGCAGCAGGCGGACCGCTTCCGCCGCGACGCCGGGCGTCTGTTCGGCCGGCTTGGCGACCACGCAGTTGCCCGTGACCAGGGCGGCAGCCACCTGGCCGGTGAAGATCGCGAGCGGGAAGTTCCAGGGGCTGATGCAGGCCCAGGTGCCGCGGCCGGTGAGGCGCAGCACGTTGCTCTCGCCGGTCGGGCCGGGCAGCGTCACGGGTTGCAGCAGGCGTTCCGCCTCGTTGGCGTAGTAGCGCAGGAAGTCGATCGCCTCGCGCACCTCGGACACGGCGTCGCCCCAGCACTTGAAGCCTTCCTTCACCAGCAGCGCGCAGAAGCGCGGCAGCTGCGACTCCATGCCGTCGGCCGCGTGGCGCAGGATCGCGGCGCGTTCCTGCGCCGTCCGCGCTTGCCAGGCGTGGTGCGCCGCCACCGCGCGCTCCAGGGCCGGCGCGACCTCGGACGGATCGGCGAGCGGCACCGGCGGCACGGCGGTTGCGGCGAGCGCCTGTTCCAGCAGCGCCCGCGTGCTGGGCAGGCTCAGGTCCAGGCCCACGGGGTTGCGCCGCTGCGGACCGTACAGATCCGGCGGCAGCGGCAGCGTCGCTTGCGCCGACAGGTACAGCGGCGTTTCCAGCAGTTCGTCGAGGCCGACGGATTCGTCCGCGAGCTGGTGCACGAACGAGGAGTTCGCGCCGTTTTCCAGGAGCCGGCGCACGAGGTAGGCGAGCAGGTCGCGATGCTGCCCCACCGGGGCGTACACGCGGCACGCCAGCTGCGGGTCCTGCAGCACCTCGCGATACACTCCTTCGCCCATGCCGTGCAGGCGCTGCAGCTCGAACGGCGCACCGGTGCGCCGCGCCATCTGCACGATCGCCGCGATGGTGCCCGCATTGTGCGTCGCGAACTGCGGATAGATCACGTCCTGCGCTTCCAGCAGCGCCCGCGCGCAGGCCAGGTACGAGACGTCGGTGTGGTGCTTGTGCGTGTAGACGGGGTAGTGCGGCAGGCCCAGCTCCTGCGCGCGCTTGATCTCCGCGTCCCAGTAGGCGCCCTTGACGAGGCGGCACATGAGCCGCAGGCCGTGGCGGCGCGCGATCGTCGCCACTTCCGCAATCAATTCCAGGGCGCGCGTCTGGTAGGCCTGCAACGCCAGGCCGAAGCCTTGCCACTGCGGATGCGCGGCCGCGACCTGCGCGGCGAGCGCCTCGAACACGTCCAGCGACAGTTCCAGCCGGTCCACCTCCTCGGCGTCGATGGTGAGGTTGATGTTGGCGCGCGCCGCCTGGGCGCACAGGTGCGCCACGCGCGGCACCAGTTCGGCGAGCACGCGCTCGCGCTGCAGCGCCTCGTAGCGCGGATGCAGCGCGCTGAGCTTGATGGAGATGCCGTCGTTGCCCTGCACGGGCCCGGCGGGGTCGGCCCCGGCCGCGATCGCGGCGATGGCCTGCTCGTAGTGCGCGAAGTAGCGCTCGGCGTCCTCCGCCGTGCGCGCGCCTTCGCCCAGCATGTCGTAGGAGAAGCGCAGGTTGGGCTGGCGCCGGCGCGCCGCCGCGGCTTCGTGCATCGCTTCGGCGATGTCCTGGCCCAGGACGAACTGGCGCCCGAGCAGCTGCACGGCGCGCAGCGTGGCCGCGACCACGGTGCGTGCGCCCAGGCGCGCGAACAGGCCGCCTTCACGCCGCGCGCCGTCTTCCGGCAGGAAGCGCTTGGACAGGGAGATGGCACTGTGCGACAGGCGCGCGAGCGCGCTGTCCGGAGAACCTTCGAAGTCCGCCCGCGAGAGCTGGTCCGCCGTGAGCGCGATCGCGGTCTCGGCATCGGGCACGCGCAGCAGCGCTTCCGCCAGGCGCATCAGCGCCAGCCCTTCCGCGCTGGAGATGGGGTACTCCTTCAGCAGGCTTTCCATCGCCCAGAACGGCGGCGGATGGCGGCGCACGGCCGCCACCCAGGGCTTCGCGGTGGCGGCGGCACGGGCCCAGTCCAGGGCGCCGTGCAGCGAGGCGAGGCGGTCGGCGACGATGGAGGCTTCCGGGCGGTACGGGGAGGGCAGGCGCTGGATTTCGGCGGGCATGGCGTTCGATGGTGGATGCCCGCATGGTGGCTGGCCTCGAGACGAATGTTTCGCTAAAGTTGGCTGACTTGACTGAAGGAAATTCGGCAGATGAGCGCAACAGCCGACGACCTGGATCGCATCGACCTCAAGATCCTGCAGGTCCTGCAGGCAGACGGTCGCCTGTCCAACCTCAAGCTGGCCGAGGCGGTGGCCCTGTCGCCGACGGCGGTGCTGGCGCGCGTGCAGCGGCTGACGCGCGAGGGTTACATCCTCGGGTACGAGGCACGGCTGGACCCGGTGAAGCTGGGCGTGGGCATGATGGTCTTCGTCGAAGTGCTGCTCGATCGCACGACCCCCAACGTGTTCGACGCGTTCAAGGCGGCCGTCCAGGTGCATCCGCAGATCCTCGAGTGCCACATGGTGGCCGGCGGCTTCGACTACCTGCTCAAGACGCGCATGGCCGACATGCAGGCCTACCGGGACTTCGCCGGCACCGTGCTGTGGCAGTTGCCAGGCGTGCGCGAGACGCGCACCTATGCCGTCATGGAAGAAGTGAAAAGCAGCACGCAATTGCCGTTGCGCGTGTAGCGTGTCTGCCATCCGGCCGTTGGGCAGGCGCGGGGCGGCCGGGCAGAATCGGCGCTTTCACCCGGAGGAGTCGCATGCACAAGCACCTCATCGCCGCCGCGGCGATGCTCGCCATCGTCCTGCCCGCGGGCGCCCAGAACACCATGAAGCCGGGCCTGTGGGAAATCAACAACAAGATGAGCGGCAGCGGCATGGACGAGGCCATGGCGCAGATGCAGAAGCAGATGGCGCAGATGCCGCCCGAGCAGCGCAAGCAGATGGAAGCCATGATGGCGCAGCGCGGCGTGCGCATGACGCCGGGCGCCAACGGCGGCATGAGCGTCCAGATGTGCATGACCAAGGAAATGGTCGAACGCAACGACGTGCCTCAGCGCGAAGGCTGCACGTCGACCAAGCAGCAACGCAGCGGCAACACCATCCACGTCACCTTCAGCTGCACCAACCCGCCTTCCAGCGGCGAGGGCGACGTGACGTTCACGCCCGAGAGCTACACCAGCCACATGACGGTCAAGACCTCGGCGCGCGGCAAGGAGGAGACCATGGTCGCCGACGCCACCGGCAAGTGGCTGAAGGCGGACTGCGGCGACATCAAGCCGCCGGCGGCTGCGGCGAAGAAGTGAGCTTGCGGGGCCGCGTCCCGAAGACCGCGGTCCCCACACGCACCATCGTGCTGCCGGCGTGGACCGCCGCTTCGAGGTCGGCGGTCATGCCCATCGACAGCGTGTCCAGCGGCAGGCCGGCCGCGCGCAGTTCGTCGAACAGCGCGCGTGCCTTGCGGTGCACCGCGAGCTGGGCGTCGAAGTGTTCGTCCGGCTCGGGGATGGTCATGAGCCCGCGCAACCGCAGGCGCGGCAGCGCCGCGACCTCGCGTGCGAGCGCCAGTGCGTCCCCGGGCGCGACGCCCGATTTCGCGGGGCCGCCGTCGATGTTCACCTGGATGCAGACGTCCAGCGGGGCCCGCGCTGCGGGGCGCTGTTCCGACAGCCGCTGCGCGATCTTCAGGCGGTCGACGGTGTGCGCCCAGTCGAAGTGCTCCGCCACGAGCCGCGTCTTGTTGCTCTGGATCGGCCCGATGCAGTGCCAGGCGATGGCGAGGTCGGCGAGCAGGGCCTGCTTCTCCACCGCTTCCTGGATGTAGTTCTCCCCGAAGGCCATCTCCCCGGCGGAAAAGGCCTCCCGCACGGCGTCGGGTCCGAACGTCTTCGAGACGGGAAGCAGCGTGACTTCGTTCACGTCGCGTCCGGCGGCCGCGCAGGCCGCCGCGATCCGCTCGCGCACGCTCTGGAGGTTGGATGCAATCGTCGTCATAATGGGCCGGCCAGGGCAGCGCGGGCGCGCACCGCCCTGAAGGAACGCATACAAGAGGGATCCGTGGATATTACCCAGCTGCTGGCATTCAGCGTCAAGAACAAGGCATCGGACCTGCACCTGTCGGCCGGCCTGCCGCCCATGATCCGCGTGCACGGCGACGTGCGCCGCATCAACGTCGACCCCATGGACCACAAGCAGGTGCACGCCATGGTGTACGACATCATGAACGACACCCAGCGCAAGAACTACGAAGAGTTCCTGGAGTGCGACTTCTCGTTCGAGATCGAAGGCCTCGCCCGCTTCCGCGTCAACGCGTTCAACCAGAACCGCGGCGCCGGCGCCGTGTTCCGGACGATTCCGTCCAAGATCCTCACGCTGGAGCAGCTGAACGCGCCCAAGATCTTCCAGGACCTGGCGCTCAAGCCGCGCGGCATGGTGCTGGTGACGGGCCCCACGGGTTCGGGCAAGTCCACGACGCTCGCGGCCATGATCAACCACCTGAACGAGACCGAGTACGGCCACATCCTGACGGTGGAGGACCCGATCGAATTCGTGCACGAGTCCAAGAAGTGCCTGGTGAACCAGCGTGAAGTCGGCCCGATGACGCTGTCGTTCTCCAACGCGCTGCGCTCGGCGCTGCGGGAGGACCCGGACTGCATTCTCGTGGGCGAAATGCGCGACCTGGAAACCATCCGCCTGGCCATGACGGCGGCGGAAACGGGCCACCTGGTGTTCGGCACGCTGCACACCTCGTCCGCCGCCAAGACCATCGACCGGATCATCGACGTGTTCCCCGCAGAGGAAAAGGAAATGGTCCGCGCGATGCTGTCGGAATCGCTGCAGGCCGTGATCTCCCAGACGCTGTGCAAGACCAAGGACGGCAGCGGCCGCGTGGCGGCGCACGAGATCATGATCGGCACCTCCGCCATCCGCAACCTGATCCGCGAAGCGAAAGTGGCGCAGATGTACTCCGCGATCCAGACCGGCAACAGCGTGGGCATGCAGACGCTGGACCAGAACCTCACGGACCTCGTCCGCCGCAACATGATCAGCCCCGGCGAAGCGCGCAGCAAGGCCAAGATCCCCGAGAACTTCCCCGGGTAGTCATGGCCCCCACGCTTGCCACTTCGTGGACTGCGCTGCCCCCCGAGGGGGCCGTGCTCGCCTTGGGGCGGCCCGGCGGCGAGCTTTAATCAGATTTCATCGACCCAGGACTCGCACCATGGAACGCGACCAGGCATCAAAGTTCATCAACGACCTGCTGAAGCTCATGGTCGGCCGCAACGGCTCCGACCTGTTCATCACGTCCGACTTCCCGCCCGCGATCAAGGTCGACGGCAAGGTCACGAAGGTCTCGCCGCAGCCGCTGAACGCCTCGCACACGCTGGCGCTGGCCCGTTCGATCATGAACGACAAGCAGGCCGCCGAGTTCGAACGCACGAAGGAGTGCAACTTCGCGATCTCGCCCCCGGGCGTCGGCCGCTTCCGCGTGAACGCCTTCGTGCAGCAGGCCAAGGTGGGCATGGTGCTGCGGGTGATTCCGCAGATCCTGCCGACCATCGACGGCCTGGGCGTGCCGCAGGTGCTCAAGGACGTCGTGATGTCCAAGCGCGGCCTCGTCGTGCTGGTGGGCGCCACGGGCTCGGGCAAGTCGACCACGCTGGCGGCAATGATCGACTGGCGCAACGAGCAGAGCTACGGCCACATCATCACGATCGAGGATCCGGTGGAATTCGTGCACCCGCACAAGAACTGCGTGGTGACGCAGCGCGAGGTGGGGCTGGACACCGACAGCTGGGAAGCGGCGCTGAAGAACACGCTGCGCCAGGCCCCCGACGTGATCCTGATGGGCGAAATCCGCGACCGCGAGACGATGGAACACGCGATCGCGTTCGCCGAAACCGGCCACCTGTGCATGGCGACCTTGCACGCCAACAGCGCCAACCAGGCGCTGGACCGCGTGATCAACTTCTTCCCGGAAGAGCGCCGCGCGCAGCTGCTGATGGACCTGTCGCTGAACCTGAAGGCGTTCGTGTCGCAGCGCCTGGTGCCCAAGCAGGACGGCAAGGGCCGCGGCGCGGCGGTGGAGATCATGCTGAACTCCCCGCTGATCTCCGACCTGATCTTCAAGGGCGAGATCTCCGAGATCAAGGAGATCATGAAGAAGAGCCGCAACCTGGGCATGCAGACCTTCGACCAGGCGCTGTTCGACATGTACGAGAACAACGTCATCTCGTACGAGGACGCGCTGCGCAACGCCGACTCCGTCAACGACCTGCGCCTTCAGATCAAGCTGAACAGCCAGCGCGCGAAGACGCAGGACCTGGCGGCGGGGACGGAGCACCTGGCGATCGTTTGAGGCCCTCCGTCGTCCCCGCGGAGGCGGGGACCCAGGGCTTCCGGAAGAGCGGCCTGCGGGCCGCTTTCTTCTTCAACGCCCTGGATTCCCGCCTCCGCGGGAATGGCTGCGCTTCTCCGGCGGACCGCTGCTAAAGTCCGCCATCATGGCCAGCACCAACCCCAAAACCTACGAACCCACCCCTTCCCGCAAGGCCGCCTTCCTCGGCCTGGGCGTGATGGGCTTTCCCATGGCCGGCCACCTCGCGCTGGCGGGCCACCGCGTCACGGTCTACAACCGCAGCGCCGGGAAGCGGAATGCCTGGGCCAAGGAGTTCACCGGTTCCACCGCTGCGACGCCGCGCGAGGCGGTCGCTGACTGCGACCTCGTGTTCTGCTGCGTCGGCAACGACGACGACCTGCGCTCCGTCGTGCTGGGCGACCAGGGCGCCTTCGCCGGCATGAAGAAGGGCGCGATCTTCGTCGACCACACGACGGCGTCGGCCAACATCGCCCGCGAGCTCGCCGCGGAGGCGAAGAAGCTGGGCCTGCAGTTCGTCGACGCGCCGGTCTCCGGCGGCCAGGCGGGCGCGCAGAACGGCATGCTCACGGTGATGTGCGGCGGCGAGCAGGCCGCCTTCGACGCGGCCAGGCCGGTTGCGATGGCCTACGCGCGCGCGTTCACGCTGCTGGGCGCAAGCGGCGCCGGCCAGCTTGCCAAGATGGTCAACCAGGTCGCGATCGCCGGCCTGGTGCAGGGCCTGTCCGAGGCCATCTCCTTCGGCATGAAGGCCGGCCTGGACATGCCGCAGGTGCTGGAGGTCATAGGCAAGGGCGCGGCGCAGAGCTGGCAGATGGACAACCGCGGCAAGACCATGATCGCCGACCAGTTCGAGTTCGGCTTTGCCGTTGACTGGATGCGCAAGGACCTGGGCCTGGTGCTGGAAGAAGCCAAGCGCAACGGCGCCCGGCTGCCGGTCACGGCGCTGGTGGACCAGTTCTATGCCGACATCCAGGCCATGGGCGGCAACCGCTGGGACACGTCGAGCCTGATCCGCCGGCTGCGCTGACCTGGGGCCCCGTCATCCCCGCGCAGGCGGGGATCCAGCAACTGTCTTGAATGTCAAGGTGCCCATCGGAACGGCAAGCCGTTTTTCACCATGGCATTCAGGATGGTGAGCAGCTTGCGCATGCAGGCCACCAGGGCGACCTTCTTGGGCTTGCCAGCGGCAAGCAGCCGCCCATAGAAGTCCCGGATAGC